>JAABUV010000016.1_pt1 | contig 220137 bp, 193 predicted proteins | sample 5559971 | NCBI WGS metagenome assembly JAABUV01 (sample SAMN10711881, study PRJNA513362) | rock metagenome | isolation source: Antarctica rocks | place: Antarctica: Victoria Land, Knobhead nord | collected 2015-12-19 | reverse complement strand
TTTTGGAGTGCTGAGATGAGCGTTAGGTGCGTAGGGAAGGAGGGGAAGTAAGGGGGGAGGCGAGTAGGGAAGTGGGGAAGTATGGGGGGGAGAAAGTTCGGAGGGAGGTAGGTAGGTCGGTAGGAGGAAGGGTAGGCAGGGAAGTGGGGAAGTATGGGGGGAGGTAGGTAGGTAGGGAAGTAGGTAGGTTGGGAGGTAGTGTAAGAAGGGGGTTTGGGGTTTTACAAAGAAAGAGTGGCTGAAGCGTTGATAATGATAGAAACAAATATATCTATATAGTGCCGAGTGCGTACATACGTATAAGAAGGGGTGATTGGATAAAAGTCTGATTCGTGTGTTGGTATCCAATTTCATATATGCATGGATGTGTTTTTCATAGAAATATTCTTCATCTTTACCATCGCATTATCACCTGAGTATTGACGTGCGGTGTGTTTTACTCGCTCAGACCTAGTGGGTTTTGCGCATTCTGCTTTCCGGCGCCGGTGGTGTCTTTGGCTGTGTCGCCTACGCCCTGTGGGGAGAGGAGGGTTAGTAATGCTGTTGGACGTATGGTTTTGTGGAAAGAGGAAAGGGAGAGGGAGAGGGATTGGTGTGGAAGGAAGTTGCTGCGTAGATTGGGGAAGAGTATGGATAAAGGAATACATACCTTGGTAGTATCAGTCACAGTGCTTCCGACTCCTTTGGTGGCTCCGGAGACGGTGTCTGTGAGTCCGGTAACGGTTCCTCCGAGGGTGTTGCCTAGTCCGCCAACTATACTGGGATGTCAGAAGTGACTTTGCTAGCAAGCGGAAATTGGTTGCAGGCGTGGTAGAAGATGATGGTTTCGGATGTGAAGATACACGTTACGTGATTGAGACGTCCACAAAGGTGTATTGTGTATTGTGTATTCGAAGAACGATGCGAGTGTAGTAGCTGGGCGACATCTGACGCTTACCTGCACTGCCAGCCTGGTTGGGTCTGCAGTCAGCATGTACGTTACAGACATAGACTAGATGACTTTAGAGAACGACATACTGTGTCTGTGACTCCTCCCACCGCCTTGCCGGCTGTGTTCACTGTTCCGCTGGCAGCATCTGTACGGTGTCAGCCTTGATCTGAGCACAGACGATCAGCTGAAGATCCGGGTATTGTGAACTTACTTCCTAAGGTCTCCATAATGTCTATGAGGTTAAAGTTTTAGATATGGTGGTGGCTGTGTGCTGGATGTGGGACCTTGGAGTTGACGGGTTATGGTGGATGTGTTGTTGTTAAAGGAAGGATAAGGAAGTGGGATGTATGACGTCGAAGAGGGGTTATCCTATCGCCTCCTGACCCTGCATGCCAATGTGGCGAAGTATATTGATCCGGAAAAAGCGGCCGACTATGTGTGCAAGATATCTTGATTCCCATAGGTGGTGGTGGTAGTGGTCAATCCTTAGTCCGACAACGGGATCCTTCTCCACGGGCCGCCGCACCAATGTCATGCTGAAATCGCTGTTGTCGCCAAGATTCAAGTAGGCTTCATACCTCGAGAGGTCGGTATAAATGAGATCTGGCGTCCGGCGAGACACGATCTCCTCATCTCGTCCATCTGAGTAATAGCATCGTGTCATGGTACCAGGTTCTATCCCAGCGTCCCTCCTCAGGTATGATATGCAAGGCCTGCTCACGGCACTACTGGAATAGCCAGATCATTTAGTAATTCAAGGAAAATGAAATGCCTTTACGGCTATGGCAGTCTACCCGGAAGATTTATTGTCGAGGATTCAATGATTGCGAGCATAGGTCATGCCCTTTTCTTGACAGAAGACTGTATAACTCCTAAGCGCTCCTAAAAGTCGCTAGATTGGGAAGCTATACGCACCCCGACGAGGAGCGCTGTCATATTGAAGCCACTGTCAATGGGAGTGCTTCACATGAGAAGGCATGTCTAGAGTATGAAGTCAGTGAGAGCTATAAAAGAGCGGGTGGGATAGTGAATAGTGGAGGCGAACCGATTGCAGGGTGGACAGGGATAAAACCATCGTCAAACCCTTCATACAGATCGTGTATCGATACGCCATCCACATCGATCGGGAGGAATTGTCTCAATGAGACCCCATTCACAACATCCTTTCAGAGCAAGATTACGGGATCAGGGCATGCCGGCCAAATGTTGGATATGGACGTCACAGCCATGGTTGTGGCTTGGCATCATGTAGAACTTTGTGTCCACCGAAATATCTTCCTAGAAAATCCATCCATCCATCATGTTGCTCCCATCCATGGGCACATTTAAACCTGGAATAGTCAATAATTTCGGCGCTGACGGGTGCGGCAGAGAACAACCCCGATACGCAAAGGGTAAAGGCATGAAAATGGGTCTCGTAAGTGGATTATCAGTGAACATGACCTGGATTCGCGCTTACGGCGGCGGTTGATCGCAGATTTCCTCGAGATGCTGAAGAGACTAGTAAGACGTTCTTCAAATACCGCTATTTCCTCGCATATATCGCAACTGGAAAAGCGAGGTATTTTCCTGAAAATTCTCAACGTTGTGCAGATCCGCCTCTCGTTTTCATTGTTAGTTAGATTTGGTCCCGTAATCTGGGATTTGGACACAGCGATGCCAACTGATGTACTCGCTGAGAGAAAGGCGTCCAGAAAGAGGCGGAGTTTTGCTGTGGATATTTGGATGCCATTCACAACTAGCAACGACCAACTTCTCTGGGATTAGCAGCCTGAGTAGACTGAACTCCGTAGGCTTAGACGTTGCAAATGCTAGCCTTTCTACTCCGTAGGTTTGGCTGCAACGAGGTGTGCTCAAATTAGTTGCTGCTGCACGAGCAGACGCGTCGGTTGAGCGCGTTCTTGCGCGCTTGCCGCTAGATAACCCTAACCCTATTTTAAGGTACCCCAAGCGAAATCGCTCCAGACTCTTTTGCTTCGATCTTCATCTCTAAGGTGCCCAACTATTTATGATAGAATATCGTTGTGTTGAGAGATGCATATATTATATGTATGGCACTCCTGAGCTAAGATCATCTCGGATCACCCGATACTGTCTTTTGAGAAGACTGATGCAACCTATCAAACGTGTATCTAACGTCTGGAGTCAGTACCATAAAGTCAGCGCCTGATACCAGCCTTCTTTCCTTTCTTTTTGCGCTTCAGTACTATCCAAAGGTTGATGTGCTCGTGTGATAACGTTGCCCTTCAGCCAGCAAGTCCTTCATTGAACTGAAGGACGTGAGTAGAAAGGATACTGGGCAGGTTCTCCAGCGGATCTCGAGACCATACCAGCTTCTTGAGTATCTAGTGTGGTCCACATCATTTTCCTTTAAATGTAGTATATGCGTATGCTTGAGTCCTGACTCTATTTTTTGGCAATGGTCTTCCTAGGATATCGTCACTTTCTAGTGTTACAAGAGTCTTTTTTCCGAGTGAAACCTTCATTTTCGTCAATCATGCAGGTCACAAATAATAAAATACTTAAAAGGTTACTTTCAGCAGGCACGAAATCATCAATCACTTCCAGTAGACATGTAAATAAGTTTTCTTCTCTTCAAACCCTCACAAATTTTGTTGAAAGATCTTATGTATTGGTTCTGTCATCCTGGCTACAACAATAAGTTGATGCACTATACGAGCTACAGAAGTCCGCAAAGGGGATACATCTTTGACAGGCAATGCCCGTCGGTTAATTTTCGACAAAGAGTCTCAACGGCATGATCTTGGGCTTACTTTCGGAATCAGAGCTATCAAGGTTCGGCTTCATCCTGCATCAATCTTTCAGACTTGATTCCCTTATTTAACCTCCCATATTAGATTCTCCCATTCGTCTCAATTTGATTTCATAGATTGAAGTGACTACTTCCAAAAGTCGATCAGCGGTACTATAATTTCCATTTCAGAGGACCGTCTACAAAACATAGCTAATATTCGAACAGTTATATCTCATTGGTCTCACTGCTCGTCTCCAACATGCGTTGGTACCGCTCACCTTACACTCTCAAGTATACCTACGGTGTTTGGCCGCCAAAGTTGAAAAGCCAAAACCCTCACACTCGTGCTCGTGCCAACGCAGCTCCTTTCCCACTCATGAGCCTCGCTCCAGAGCTACACCTCATCGTGGCCGAGAATCTCGACCCTTTCGACCGCCTTTCGCTCACGCTCACGAACCGCCACTTCTTCCACCTCATACCTTTCGTGCAACTCAGCTTGAAAGACCTTTCTCTCGCTCAGGCCTGGCTCTACAAGCGTCGAGGCCCCGATAGCCAGGCCGTCCCCGGCACGAACATCAAGAACGATAAATTTCCCTACCTAGCCTGCATGAGCTGCTTGCGTCTACGCCTCAGTACCAAGTTTGCGGACGACCAGACTCGCTGGTCTCCAGTCCTCAAAGTACCTAGGCGTCTGATCAAAACCATTGTCGTCAAAGGCTACAGTCTCCAACAGCGCTTCTGTATCAACTGCGGTATTCACGAGAAGAGGAATGGCTTCCAGCCGGGGCAGATCGTCAAAGTGAACGATGAGGAGTTTCTTATCTGCAATTTCTGCAGTCACCTTGGTAGAAATGTGGAGAAAGGCTCGAGACGTTGTGCGGCAGCTCTTTCTGAAGAGTGTTGGAGCATGTTGGAGATAGCATGGGGCGACGGAGAGGATGGAGAGGATGGAGAGGATGGGAAAGTGGAGTAGGATGGGTAGATGGAAGGTGCGATAAAGAGATGGGAGGTCCTGCGGCCACTTCTGCTCCTCAGATGACGGAGCAAGTTGCGAGAAACAGCGCATATGGTGCATCAGGAGGCAGGATGCTTGGAGGAAATTTTCCAACACCAGAGGAGGTTTCCCAATAACGACTGAACGTTTCCTTTACTCTCGACTTTTCGGAATACACATAACCTATTCCCAAACGCACGGCCTTTATCAGCACAGCGCGAAGCATGGCAGAACGCTTCATAACGGCCTTGCAAACCAAATCTTCGAGACAATTATTACTAATCACAACTCAAGCTTCATGAGACGGTTCTTGGCCCTCCTTGCTGATACTAAGAGCAACTTTCTAAGCTCTTGTATTTTCTGTCTTGTTCCCTATCCTCGGCCCCTTAATCACCAATCCACCCAACTTACGGAGAATTATACTTCTAATTAGGTTTGATTCCAATTGGCGCTAGTTCAATGGTGGAGGTTGTGTCTTTCTTTCCAACCACCCCGATTTCATCCCTAACACAACATCCCCCAACCCCATCACACCTTCAATCCCAAAACCTAACTACCACCCATCTTCACCACCCCCAGCCTCCATTTTCACCTCCACTCTCACCTCCACCTCCACCTTCCAAATCCGCCCTACATCCCCACCATCCCAACCTTCATCAACACACTCAAAACCCCCCTCATCTCCTCAATCCCACACCCTCTCCACCATTCAAAGCAACCTCACAATCAACATCCACAAACCATACAAAACCCAAATCCCTACCTTAGCACTCCCCAAAACCTCCAGTTCTAAACTATGCACGCACATCCATCGTATTTGAAATGGCAGACAACGCAATGAGCGGTTCCGAGATCAGAAGAGGCGTTAGGCGTTTTAGATACTATCAATGACATGCTTTTGTCTGCGTTGCATAGACTGTGGAATCAGAAAAGAAAAAAGAATACTGGGTATAGGCTAAGCACGGCCGTTAAGGTATAAAATCAGTATCATATCATCAGCGCTGTTTGTAGCTGCCTTGAGATTAGGCGCTCAACGAGACGCCCAGGTGTTACAGGCGATGGCTTTGGAATAGCGATTGAAGTCGCATTAATGGGGAAGGAGTAAGTCTGGCAGGGCGCAGTAGGATGAGGGGATGGGGAAGCGAGGACACGGCATAAGCATATGCAACGGGAAGGGGGCCAAAGGTGGAGGACACAGTTGATCGGATGAGCCAGATGGGTTAGCGGAGCCTGAATGATGTTGACGGGAGAGATAAGATCAAAATTCTGATTGATTCTTTATCCAAGGATTTGGGAAATGTCAGTACCTCATTATATTGTTTCAGATTGCTCATGAATAGAGCTTTTTGTCAAAGCTATGCAAGCCATGCACATTGCCCTCTGCCTGCGCACTCACAGTGCGTAGCTCAAACCTTATAGTCCCGTCAATGACACCCTTCCTCAGGTCTCCAAGGCTCTTCACCCCAATGTCCTGCAAGCTGTGTTGCAGCCCGGCCAGCAAGTACGGCACGAATTTCGTCACTGATCCCCTATCGAGAACCGAGCCCGATACGCCTTGAGCAACGAGAAGACGATCGCCTTCGCTGAAGTAGCGCGCTGTGCCTGCACTGCTCGCTTTGCTTGATTTGGTAGCTGTGTTACCTTTCTTGTTTTCCATTGCATCAATGCTGCCCATACCACGGTAAGCTTTAACGAGCTTGCCCTCGTGGCTGACAAAATACTGTCCTGGTGATTCCGTCGTGCCTGCTAAAAGGCCACCCATCATGACGGTGGATGCACCGAGAGCAAGGCCCTTGACTATGTGTCCGACATTTTGAATTCCACCGTCTGCTATACAAGGTACACCAAACCTTGCAGCAAATTTGGAAACGCTGAAGACCGAAGCAGCTTGAGGTCGACCTACGGCCATAACTTCTTGAGTGATGCACGCAGAGCCAGAACCCATACCTATACGTAGTCCATCGACGCCAGCGGCGATTAAAGAAGCAGCCTGTGCTGTGGTGACTACGTTGCCGCCAATAACGTCGAGCTCTGGGTGGTGCTCTTTCACGTATCTGATCATTTCAATTTGGTATATTGAGTTTCCTTGTGAACTATCCAACACGACAATGTCCAATCCCGCATCCGCCAGAATTCTTAGTCTCTCTTTGTCCTCTGGCCTTGTTCCAATGGCAGCGGCGCATATGAGCTGCTTTGAGTGTGGAAGTTTCGAGGCGAGTGGATAATGAAGATTCTTCATCAAGTCCGAGCGTGAGAGGAGGGAGATCAGGTGATTATTCTCGGGATCGACGATAGGAAGCTTGCCTTTCTTCGACTTCGAGAGGACGGCGTTGGCTTCGGTTAAAGTGGTGCCAGACGGAGCAGTGACAAGGTCGGTGGACATGACGGCTGTGACAGGATCGGAAGGTTCAGGGTGAAATTGGATATCGCGATTTGTTATCATGCCAATGAGAGGCGAGCGAAGGAGGCCGCTTTCTGCAGATCCGGCAGGTCAGCCAAGGGTTGCAACTTCTTGATATGAGTTGGTCTCCACAGTCTTATTTGATGTCTTTTTCATAGGGTTGAAGATGTGTCTCCGCAGTACGACTAATCGTATTGGATGAACGAAAGTTATATTGTATTGTGTGATAATCATATGAAGACGTGAAAGTTGACGAGAGATGTAGAAAGCGTGGAGACTGACCAGTGACCGGAAAGCCACCAAACCCCCACTTCTCCTTCAACGCCTTTGCTTCTCCCACGGTAGTCTTTGGTGACAGTACGACAGGATCGAGTATGAAGCCGTTTTCGAATCTTTTGACCTTCCTAACCATTTCAGCCTGATCTTCTGCTGAGCAGTTATGATGCACGACTCCCAGACCTCCGAGCAGGGCCATGTGAATTGCCATCGAGTGTTCTGTAACCGTGTCCATGGGAGAAGATACAAGTGGTGATTTTAAGGATATCCGCTTTGTGACCGGAGTGTCTAGAGCAACATCTGAGGCAGCAAAGCCTAGAAGTTTACGTCAGCAGGACTCGATGCGAGCATAAGTTGTATGCAATTACCGATATAACCAGGAAGCACCAAGAAATCATTATATGTCAGTCCGCCATTAGTTCGAGAGTCCAAGAGTGTTTTTGCGTCCAGGCCATCAGCTTCCTTGTATCCATTATGAAGTACATCGAGAGCCTTCGTGTGGTCTATGACTTTCTGTTCGGGTATAAGCTGCGAGCTGCCATTAGTGGCATCGCCATTACTGAGAGTCATCCTATTGTAAACTCGAGTAGAGATGGCGGGGTCTCAAGGAGTAGATTGAATAGTCGACACCTTCTTAGAGGAAATTTCTAGGTCGACGGGTTGAAGTTTCCTTCTCCCAAGAGAAGAAAGGAAAACCGCGGTGAAAGAATCGAACTTTGGTGAGTGGGGCGGCTCCGCCAGACGCGTCTATTCTAGCGCGAGAATGATCTGCAGCACCAAGAAAGCTATTCCTCATTTGTCCTTTGTGTTTACCTTTTGGTCATTTTCGCGGTTAGCAATCAATCTTGACTATCATACTACCACTCCCATTGCGCGCATTATTGCATTCCTCCATAACCTTGACTAGGCAATGGAAATGTTGATATGGAAATCGTTAAACTTACTGTGAATGTCAAGAATTGGATCGCGGAGCGAAAATTGCCCATCTTATACGCCACTCTTGACAGTCATTCGACCAAGGAATGCAGGTGCTACTTTCTAAAGCTGGGCGCAAGGAAGGCATTACCCCCCTGATCGAAGGAGAAATATAAAGCTTGGTATAAGATGTCTTATAGTCAACCACATCGGCAAACACAACCAGGGTCGCATTCGCCTGGCAGATCGAGCCCTCTGCGCCACACAGCGTCAAACGCTTCCACCAATTCATCAGCGTACTCTTCGTTTTCGAACCCGTTTCCTCCAAGTCGTACTAGTACCGTTTCTTCTAGTAGCTCGAGCGCATTTGGGCAGAATGGAGCAGGCCACAAACGGGGAATCAGCGACATGTCTCCAACAAGACCCTCGACAAGAGAAGATCCCAGGCGGCTGGAGATAGCCTTAGAGGGAGGGTACAAGGCCGCCAGACAATCACTTCGACCATTACCTCAGGCTCCAAATACCTCGATACCGCCTCCTGTCTTGAAACCTCATCTCCCAGGTCAGAATACCGCCGGGCCACCAAAATATTGCTATGATGGACCAGCGTACAATTCCCAGCCTACTAGCTCCCAGCCAAGTCGACCGAGTTCAATGGTTCTTGGTCGGACTGATACTTTGACACCCAAGTCATCTACATCAAGGAGAAGTGGGTTTCACAACCACACCAGCCCTCATGAACCAAATTCTACTTCGCCAGATTTCAACACTCTCAAGCAATCTTCAACGCCATATCTTCAGAATCTTTCCAAGTTCGCTAAGAATGGTATCGACGAGGACTTCTCCATCTCGTCGCCAGCACCTTCTGTCGCTGGCCTTTCTGGGCGGAGGCAGCTAAAGAGAACCGATTCTACGCGAGCGAGCAAGGCCACAGGTGTTTCAAGCAATGGACGAGGCTCTGCTTGGGCAGATGCCATTTGGATGGACAAGCAGCGACAATTTCTGCAGGCCTACGAGTATCTATGCCATATTGGAGAAGCTAAGGAATGGATAGAGGACATTATACATCAGCAATTGCCGCCCATTGTACAGCTGGAGGAAGCATTGCGAGACGGGGTGACACTGGCAGAGATTGTGCAAGCTTTTTATCCCGATCAACATATACGCATCTTTAGGCACCCAAAGCTTCAATTCCGACACTCAGACAACATCGCCCTTTTCTTCGGCTTCTTGGCTGATATGGAACTACCCGAACTATTTCGCTTCGAATTGATTGACTTGTATGAGAAGAAGAACATTCCGAAAGTCATATACTGCATTCATGCCCTGTCATGGCTTCTTTACAGGAAAGGAATAGTAGACTTTCGGATAGGAAATCTTGTTGGGCAACTGGAATTCGAGCATCATGAACTAGAAGAGATGCAAAAGGGATTGGATAAGGCAGGAATAAGTATGCCGAGCTTCTCTGGAGTGGGCGCAAGTTTCGGAGCAGAACCAGAGCCTGAACCTGTGGAATCGGAGGATGAAAGGATAGCAAGAGAGCTTGGGCATCATGAGGTGGTGATAATGGACCTGCAGTCACAGATGAGAGGATCGTTGATTCGAATAGGCCTCGGACATAAAATGCAAGCCTTATGGGACTCAGAAGAGATGCTCGTGGACTTGCAGTCTATTATACGAGGAAAATGGGCTCAAGAGATTACAGATTACCGCATGAGCATGAGGCGATTCGCAGTTGACCTCCAAAGTGCTGCACGTGGGTTCGTGATACGATGCAGGCAGCAGGATAGGGAGAAACGGTGGAAAAACAGACAGGGTGAAGTTATCACTCTGCAAAGCCTGATTCGAGCGAGAAAAGTCAGAGCCGAAGCGCAGAATCTGCGATCGATTACAAGACAACATGAGTCTAGTGTACGATCGGTACAAGCAGCTATTCGAGGCGCACTTCAACGGAAAGCGGTCTACAATCGAGTCGAAGAAACCAGGGATGCATCTGCGGAGGTCGGCGGCCTACAAGCAGCAATCAGAGGGATGGTTGTGCGACAGAGAAATCAGAGTGAACGTGAACAGCTACGAATGGGAAAAGGCTCAGTAACGAGACTACAAGCAGCGATTAGAGCCAAAACCGCACGTCAAAAACACAACGATGACCGTGGACAGCTACGAATTGGAGAAAGCTCAGTGACAAGATTGCAAGCAGCCATTAGAGGGATGCTTCGACGTCTGAGAATCCAGGGCAACCAACGAAAATTGAAGGCGGCAGAGGACTTAGTGATGAGGTTACAAGCGGTGGCAAGAGCAATGATTCGTAGGAGTGAGCTGGCACGACAATTGAAGTCATTGAAGAATGCAAACGAAAAGTGGATTTCCTTACAATCATTGCTAAGAGGTCAGCTTTGCAGGCAGCGAACTCAGGCGACACAAGCCCAGCTCTTTAGCAATCGACAAAGAATTATTGTCTTGCAAGCTACTGTACGAGGAGAGCGCATACGGCGAGATGTCCTCCAAGTCAAGTCATCTCTTAGCGATGCAGAGGCGAGCTCCACAGCATTTCATGCTGCGGCTCGTGCCCATCTGCTACGGAAAAGGTGGCAGGCAGATCTGCAATCACTACGGGGTCACTCTTCGCGTATCGTGTCGTTGCAATCTTTCGTTCGAGGTTGCTTATGTAGAGAAGATCAAACCCGGCTTCTGGACGACTTGTTGGCCAATGAGCCTGAAATAGTCCAGCTACAAGCACTATCACGCGCTCTGCTGTTGAGGTCGGATGTAGGTTATGTTTTAAACCAATTGGAGGATGAAGAACCGGTCATAGCTGAGATCCAGGCTTCGATTCGTGGAAAGCTTGTTCGTGAGAAATTCAATGAGAAGAAACGATTTTTCAAAGCCAACATGGAGAAGGTCGTGAAAGTACAGAGTTTCATCCGTGGAAAACTGCAGGGCGAAGCTTATAAGAGTCTGACCAGCGGCTCTAATCCTCCTGTTGGCACCGTCAAGGGATTTGTACATCTTCTGAATGACAGCGACTTCGACTTTGACGAGGAGGTAGAATTCGAAAGGCTCCGAAAGACAGTCGTGCAACATGTGCGGCAGAATGAGATGGCCGATCAGTACATCACGCAACTAGACATCAAGATCGCTCTGTTAGTCAAAAACAAAATCACGTTAGATGAGGTTGTCAAGCACCAAAAGCATTTCGGAGGAGACGCTGGTCGCCTGCTTACCAACACATCGATCTCTTCAAAGGACCCTCTGGATCTCAAAGCTCTGAACAAGAACTCCCGTCGGAAGCTAGAGCACTACCAAGAGCTCTTCTTCATATTACAGACTCAGCCACAATATCTTGCTAGGCTATTCAAACGCGTACGCGAACAAGCAACCGCTGAGAAGGAGTGTGAAAGAGTCAAGCATCTAATGATGGGCCTTTTTGGGTATGCTCAGAAGAGACGCGAGGAATACTACCTTATCAAGCTCATAACGCGAGCGATCAAGGAGGAAATTGACAGCTGTCAATCCATCAATGATTATCTTAGAGGCAACTTCTTTTGGGCAAAGCTTTTTGGTGCGTACATCAAATCACCAAGGGACCGGAAATATATGCGGGATATCCTTTCGCCCATTGTCAAGGAGAGTATACTAGACAACCCTGAGCTAGATCTCGAGAGCGACCCAATGCAAATCTATCTATCTGCAATAGAGAACGAGCAGCTGCGTACGGGCCAAAGAAGCCAGCGAAGTCCCGATATACCTCGGGAAGCCGCTATTCGTGACCCGGAAACAAAGAGGACGTTTATTACTCACCTTCAGGATCTTCGCGACATCGCAGACCAATTTTTCCTTTCGCTCGAAGACCACTTGCAGAAGATGCCGTTTGGCGTCAGATACATCGCACAGCAGATGTTTCAGAATCTTTCTTCAAGATTTCAACTTGAAGAGCAAGGGTACATATTACAGCTTGTCGGCCATTGGGTCTGGAAGAATTATCTTCAGCCTGCTCTTATCGAACCAGAAAAATTCGGCGTTATCGACCGAGGTTTGTCACAAGAGCACAAGAGGAACATTGGTGAGGTGTCGAAGGTTGTGGGGCAAGTCGCAGCAGGAAGACTCTTTGGTGGTGAAAATGTCTTCCTGCAGCCTCTCAATAGCTATGTGGGAGAGTCGATCGAGCGTCTGGGTGGGACATGGGGCAGCTGTGAGTAGTACTGCAATCTAAGGCATATTGTTGGACGCTGACATATGCTCGATAGTAATTGACGTGCCGAACGCTGAAGCTCAATTCGACATTGACGAATTCAATGATTTGTACTCACGAACAAAGCCCACATTATATATTAAGATGGCGGATATCTTTTCCGTCCATCATCTTGTCGCCGCAGATGCATCTTACATCTGCATGGGAAACCGAGATGATATTCTACAAGAGGTGATTCGGGAGCTTGGTAGTGCGAAAAACAATGAGTATGAGTTGTCCAATGTCAGCTCGTCCGAAATTTGTCTTACGCTGAATCCCAAGCTGCATCAAGCTGAAGGTATGTACTCCAAGTAGACTGGAATGACCAAGGGCGTGCTAAACAGATCTGATAGATCCTGATGCTGAGATCAAGGCGCTCTTTATGGAGACTAAACGCTGTATCTTGTATATCATTCGAGTGCAGGCTGGTAGTGATCTGATGGAGATTATGGTCAAACCCATAACCATGGAAGATGAAGATCGATGGGAGATGCTGGTCCGTGATGAGCTCTCAGCGGGAAGCAGCAAACGCGGTGCGTATTCCGAAGCCAACACTATGGTCGACATCTCGTCCATGGGCTACGCCGAACTAAAACGTACTGCCCTTGAAAACATTCTACAGCTCGAGCAGTGGGGTCGCTTGACCCGGCATAATCACTATCAAGACCTCCTGAACGCTATTGCTGTTGACATTCGCACCAAACACCGCAGACGGGTTCAACGACAGCGTGAGCTCGAAACGGTCAAGCTGACACTTGCGCGCCTCAATGACCAAGCTACGTACTTGGAGCAACAGCTCAAGACGTACAACGACTACATCGAACAGGCGATGGTGACCCTCCAAAATAAGAAAGGCAAGAAGAGGTTCCTATTGCCGTTTACAAAACAATGGGACCATGAGCGCGAACTCCAACGGTCGGGTCGTGTACCGAAATTTGGATCTTTCAAGTACTCCGCACAGGACCTCGCCAATCGCGGTATCCTCGTCGCCTGGGACGGCTATAGTGAGCGCCAGTGGGCTCACATCGACCTGACCATCTCCTCGAACGAAGTTGGGGTCTTTACGATCGAAGGTAGCAATGGGCCCATATCAATGCCTGGAGCAAGCGCGCAGGTGCCTTTGGATGATCTGCTGCAGGCGCAGTTCAACAATACCCAATTCATGGAGTTTTTCCCTGATGGGAAGATAAGAGTGAACGTCAATTTGTTCTTGCATCTCATCATGCGAAAGTTTTATAAAGACAAGGATTGAGGTTGGCACCCTGAGTCGATGAAAGAAGTGTTACGAATGCATTGATTGAATGAGTGGGAGTTCGGACGTATCTTAATGCATGCATTTACGGGGTTCGGCTTGGATTTTCTGGTGCTCAGTGTACATATCAGTACGTACTCGGCGCTGGAGTCAGGGAGGACTTTTGGATGTCTTCCACGAACCCTAATCGAGAGTATCGGTAGAGGAGGGAGGCTTCTGTGTTGCTCGAAGAGCTATATAGTGATATCCCATGTACATGTCTATGCGAATGCATTTCAATGTTTGTAAGGGTCGCCAGCATGGTGACTTGACCTCCATTATAGGTGTAGGTCTCTTTATGCCGAATTGGGTTAAACACCATAGCTTTAGTGTCCTACTCTCAAAAATCTGTATACATGTGTCGTTCCCACCATTTATCTCTATTAATCACTCGCCCCCATCTTCATTATGGTGAGATTGTAGGTGGAATTATAGGGGATGTTATGGGTTATGGAGTATGCGAATGCGTTTGGGCTTGAGTTTGTCTTTGATTTCAGGTGAGGAGCTGGAGTGGGGGAGGGGTTTATGGGTATGAAGGGTGGGTATGGGATTGGTTGGAAGGAGGGAGGTAGGGAGTAGGTTGATGTGTGCCATATGCTAAAGTAGATATAAGAGAGGGAGGTAGGTTTGTGCAAGGTTAGGCTAATGTAGATATCTATATCATTGTATACAACACTACTACAACGCAGATGAAAGTCTTCCTCAGCTAACCGGGTTTCTCTATTTGTTCCACAATTTTATTTGACTCACTCGTCTAATAGTCTTGTATATATCGGTCGCGTCCACGATAGAATCGTCTTTCTCCTCTTTCCAAATGTGTATGAATGTTATTTTATGCGGTCAATACAATACTCGTGTTTACACCCCTCTTAGTCCCAGTGGAGGATACGAGTGGAGGGTTATCGATGTTCGCAGCGTAAAGCGGAATCTTTCCCTTGCTTCTTCTCTTGCTTGTATGTTAAGTGAGAGGTTGGATCAAGAGCGCTTTTCACAATAAAGGCCGTATATGCTTCTTGGCAAGATGTTGATGTTGGCGTTCTACAGGAGAGGCTCTGGCGGAGGATGTCGAACCCGAATGTTTAGTCGAATACAGATCTGAGTATCCACCAATCAAAGAGATCATGGTCTGAGTTTGTCGATGAGGTTTCGCCTGACAATCCACCCTGGCGCCACGATATTGTGATGTCGAGGCACATTTTGTCCTGACCATATCATGTCCTGGCCACGTCCTAGTCTTGATATTACTTGCAAAGGCCTTATAGAGATAGAATGGGGATGGTCATGATGGAACATATTGGGATGATAAGTATTCATATCGTCGTACCCATATCGATGTAGTCTGAAATGAGAAAATGGATAATGGAAGGACACACGAGGCCTACATGAGATGACATTGGGGAAAAGGACCAAACAATACTTCGTGATCCGTGAACGATCTCGGAACTTGTCATAATAGGTCTACCATCATTTGATAGAGAAGGGGACCGAACGTCAGCTTCAGCATTGTTAGCTTAACATCCCCATGGAGTCCGCGCTATATCGGTCGATCAGCCGAATATGAAGTGCTTCACGTGTAGAGACGGAGAGCCTCAACCCTTGGAAATCACCTCGCGATCTAAGAAAGATCAAAACCCAATAAGGGCCGGAGGAGATAATTCAGAGGCGAGAGGACGGATAGCGTTGAACGATTCAAACCCCACGGAATATATCGATAGGTCATCTCAGAGTCCAATGCAGTCAAAAAACCGAAAGAGACTTGGCAAGCACAGTCTGTTGTTCAACGTCATGTAGGATCAATGGTGACAAGGTTCGATATGCCCGTAAAGGGGTCCCAAGCATTCCTATCTCGAGAGAATGTTTCCTAAAGGGGAACAGCTTAAGATAGAGTGCATTTGGAAGCAGGCCATCGAGATTGAATGCAGCTGATCGGCGCGTTTCTTGTGGTACGAGCATGATGTAAGTGTGTTGGGTAAAGGTGACAAGGCGCCGGTGAGGTTCAGAGTTCCGATAACCATGCCTGTGTGTGTAGGAAATGTGCCATCGTATCCCAAGCATGTTGTCCCACGCCGGCTCCTGCAGGCGTATATTCCGCACGCATGCACTAATGAAGCTTGCAAGGGCATCGCGTGTGTTGGGACGGCAGTCAGTACAAGATTTGAAACACGTGCAAGATGAAGGAACGGCCCTTCTCAAGGTTGCACGGGCCTTTCCGGAACCTACCTCTGTAGGATGGTGGGGAATATCGCCGATTTAGCCTGAAGAATCGTTGCTTGCATGCATCAAAAACCGTGGATGACTGAAGGGGTGCCGTCCACAGAGCTGAAGATATGCACGGTGTCGGTGCGCCCTAAGCGAGCGTATTAGTTCTGAAGCCAGGTGTCACAAAGCACGCCATGACATGTAATGGCATGCATGTTTCCGTTCCTTCCACTCTTCCCCAAGCGCTCCAGACGCACACGACCAATGAACGATGAGTCTCTTATTGAATAGTCCCAGAGTTGGTCGTCAGCTATTTTGAAAGGTTTGTTCAGTTGAAAGAGGTATACAAAGACACATTGACAAGGGGTCTGATAGATGAGGTGGAGATCAGACCAAGGGAATTCCCAGTGCCATTTGCGCGAGAGCCTTGGCCAATAACATCGTGTTCCAGAACCTCCGTGGTCTGCATATCGAACATGCATCTCGTTCATTTGGTACGAGAGGGGTCATTCCCATGCAACGCGGCGCGGCCAGGTGCAGAACGGCTGATTGCTTCCCCTTTCCAATTTACCAGGCTTCCTACCGTGCGTTGGATAGCTATCTTGCAGCTGTCATGCTAGCCTCTTATGAAATGCCCGAGCGATTTTCTTAATGTTATCGAAACGCCAAGGATACCTGAGTGCAGGAGTAAATACTGGCGCCAGATGCCCTGATGATAAGCAGTAGGCTGCATGCAAGATAACAGGTAAGCAGTCTGGTGTTGGGACTCTCGTACAGTGTCAGTTTGGACATGCTCACACAGGAGTAGAAGTATCTGACTTCCACAAACGAGTAAGTGCACGACTTCGTTAGTGTTGACAGCGATTTGGTACGAGAATGTTGTAAGATAATGACGTTTGCGAGCGTAATGTAAATGTATTCATGCCGTACACTGATCCTAAACGGCATATCTCTGAGCCTTGTCCTTCTTCGGAAACATGAAAGTCATATGCGAGGCCACTGCCATGGTTATCTCCTCGGAGCTCCTGCGCCATTTACAACACCCACGTCCATCAAGACCTCGATTACGACTTCCTCAATGGCCCCTTTCTCACATCCAATAGCCATCCGTATTGGGGGCGTATCATTTTGTGGGAGCTAATGCAGATAGTTGACCAGAATCAGGAAGCTAGGGAAATCAGCGACCTAAAGTCTTGCCACACCGATGGATTCGTCTCAACCCGGTTCCGAATTCTAATCAATACAACCTGGGAATCCTAAGCGAGCCAGTCCCGTTGCAAACATCAATCGATGGGGTGATTAATTGGCGAGTGGTCTCTATGGTATCGCGAACCGAACGTTCACGCTTAGGTGCCAAAAAAGGAAGGGTCCTCACAGCTATGTTGGTCGATCGCTGCCTGGACGGATTCCCACTGCGGGCACGAGCCACTGGTGCACCCGAATGTACTTCTAAATGTGATGAAGCAATTGGGGAGTGTAATGTGATACAGCTCGCTTTTGTTTTCATAGGCTGTGGCTTGAGGTAGTTTTGAGATCACGATAACTGTGATACTGCTGATGTTTTAGGTCCTGCACTGGGCGATCAGCAATGCATTGGAGTTGCAGAACGCCTTATAGGCAACTTAAGAGACCACTTACCCCTGATGCATGAGGGTATTGGGTAGCGGTTTTTTTCGGCAACGCACATCTATCACCATCAAGATGACAACAGACCAAGCCACGGTGTTCATGACGCATAAAGTGAGTTGCAATGCTATAATGGAAGATGATCGGACCAAACTGTCGCCCCACTAGAACCAGCCGAACACCAAGTACAAGATATGAGATCAGACATTAAGCACTGCATGAGAATGCATATGAACAAAGCTGCATAGAAAGAAGTGGTGTAAAGCCTTTTGCCGGTACGTGGCCGCATATACCATATATCATACAGCCCAATGAATGGTGTCGTTGGCTTGGAGCGGACGCACCTGGCAAATCCTCACGTATATTAAATTAAGAGATGGATCGATGTGTGAGTCCAATGCAATCCCATGTCTTTCGTCGGCAGAGCTTGCTCGCATTGAGCAAACATACTGTCAGCAGCAACCGCTGGCCTTGCATCGCCTAGACAAAAGCTGTGTGATCATGTCCGCAGAAAAGGTCTTCTGCTTTGTTACCGAAGAGCGCCGAATGGATGTCGAAGGAGTTACCGAGGACATTTAGATCCGCAGGAAGTCCCGCATGTACGGTCGTGGATGGGTAGCTGTAAGGCGAGTCTTCGGGATGTGGTGATTCTGAAGATGGTGGATCTGTGTAGTATGGTAGGCTACCCAGACCGTAGTGATGCAAATCGGGCGATATCGACTGGTAGTCCCATTCCGGTGATTCGTGACAGTATTCGGAAACCCGACTAGGAAGGTAATAAGCATCATTAGGGTTGCCATCGTCCATTCGGGCGGATCTCTTTAGCTTCGCAGATTTTCTTGTGGCTCTGCCCCCTTTCCTGCCCGACCTCTGCCTCTTCGGATCCAAGAGATCCGGGTTATCACTTCTCTTGCCGACAGTCTTCTGCCTATATCTGGTTGTGGACTCAATGCCTTTGCCAACAGCAGCCGGATCCAGGACCCAGATAAAGCCTTTCTTGTGCTTGTTTGTCGGATCCACGTGTGGGACTTTCACAAATGCCTGTAGCTTGTCAATAATGTTCGCAGATCTGCTACTCATTGCAATCAGATCCGTACCCCATTCATCGATAGATTATGCCTGACGCTGTTCTGCCATCCCTTGAACGCCGGATCCTTGGCTTTGTCTGTGTTGTCATGGATCCATGCGTAAATATCCCTAAGTACCAATTTGTGCTCTCGTGCATTCATCAAAGCGTTGTATATCAGCTTAGCATAGGGAGGCTCGCCCTTCGCACTTTCGCTATCTGTCTCGCAGCTGCCCAGAGTGAGAGTATCATCCATATTTTGATACCTAAGCTTCATGGCGAATGAGGGTTCTGCCTGTACATTTAATGCCGGAGAGTATAGAGATGGCCCACTAGCGTCTTCCATATCGAATTGGAAAATATGAGAGTGGCGCGGCCATGGTGCAATGATTTCGTTCCTGGTGTTAGCGACATCAGAGTCATTCCATGAACGCCGATGACTGGCACCAATGGGCAATGGTAAGATGGGGGGTCGCGTGAAACTCGTTTGGGGCAAGTCATGGTCTGATTGGAAGCCGTATATCTCTGGAACTCCGGGGTGTGAAGTTGGAGACGGTTTGTCTTGGTAAAATCCCTGCGTGCATGGCCCACGTTTTGTCGGCCCTCGTTCCTCAAGACTCTGGTACGACGCTTCGATAGGAACAGAGGTATAGCACTGATCACTATTGTGACCAAAGACAGTCCGCTCCTGGACGGTTTCTGACAATGGAGACCACGGGGAGACACCGGCTCGTGAGCACAATTGTGGCGAAGGCGACTCAAAGCTATTGTAGTGTGACGCATCCGAAACCATCCCGTCGAACATAACTAGGGGGGGGCTATCACGCAACATGATCTGGGTCTGAATCGAAGAAACGTTGGACGTAAGGTTCTCAGACTTGTCAGGCTTGATGAAGGTATTGTGAGGATAAGGAGTTTCAGGAGACATAACAGGAACTGGCACTGTAGGTGTCTCACCTTCAAGGGCAGATGGACGTAATTGTGCCTTTGTTTAGTAGTAACGATAGGAGCAGGCGGTGAGCTATCTATGCAGGCGGCTCGGTCTCTATCAGGAATGGAGTCCTAGATGAAATGACGTGGAATATGTAATTCGTTTCAATGTGTAGGATACCCATTGTCAATGTTCCTGATTTCCCGGTAGCCAGCTCATTATCCCTGTTGCTGGCCCGCAGTAGCCACGGTCGTGTGCGGTAGGCTTAGTTGAGCAAACATCGCAACGCTGCCTCATGAAGAAAACTTGTGAATGAATTTTTTCTCCAGACGCGGTTATCAGGAGGGTGTCTGCGTCACTGGACGCAAGATCAGCTTGCATGTGAGCTAGCTCTACCCAAATTTGGCAGCCAATTGGGTGATGCGAAAGCTCATCCTTTTCATCGGCCTCCTTTTCTTCCCGGGCTACGACGGGTACTTGCTGTTGTTGTGTTTAGGATGCTGGCCCGTCCTTGGCCCCACCTCTGCGGCGAAATTGATTGGGCGGTAAGCCGCATAGCAAGTGTGGAGATGGCAGAGAATAAAGAACGACGACCACAACCACGCGACAGAAGGAACGAATTGCATGTGATTTGGGTTGAGTGCCTTAGGCAAGCCTCTCCGCTAACGACCTGACACGCGGTAAGAGTCCCAGGTTGTTTTTCCAGATTATGTTGCCTTAGCCCAATGGTAAGCGTAGTTTTCATTCCCTGTGCAGAGATTCACCTAGTTGAACATCAGTCGTGCTGATAACGTGAGGGACGCACTTTTGCGCAGCATAGATGACATGCATGGACTGTAACGATGCTGTCAACACTTCAGCCTTACGAGCACTGCCAGTCCTTCAGATCTTGAAGACATTACAGCATACGCTATGATGAGAGCAACCTGCGAAACGCCGCTTTTTGCTTGCTCTGCTTTTTGTTCAGCTAGAATGGATCATGGTGTATAAAACCATGTACCTTTTTGTAATCTAGTCGATCTCGCATGATGCTATGGCTATACTGTCTTGGAGGTCCTAATAACGAATTATATTAAATACTGGAGCTTTAACTTTAAACGACGAGCAATTTGAAATTTAAGAATGAAAGGAGCATGTCATAACGGCTCACTCACAGTCATTTCCTATAGTACACCTTCTTGAACTGAAAATGGAGCTGAAGGATGCCTTTATCAAAGCTGCTTCGGAACCCACGTTCCTTTTTAGCGCTATAGTCCCATTCTTTATCGACAATGCGAAAAGCAAGGTCTTCGTATGGCGGTCCACTGATGAAGCGAATGAGGCACGTGTCTTCTTCCCCAGCAGGTGCGAAGGACTCTCCTCGTTTCCGTCCATTTTCACGCTCGATGCGATAAGTTGGGGCCTTGACTTTGTCAATAAGATCTGGATAAAAGACATTGAATTTGTAGCCCTGGACTACTTTTGGGGGGGGATTGTCGTGGTCGTAATGGGTCTGATTGTATTTGTTCCATTCATACCCTAGCTGAACACGATTGAAATATCGTGGCTTACGGGGTCGATGTTTGCTGGCCCACTGCGGCTTCGATGCAGAGGATACTTCTTCTTCGCCTGCAAAAATCTCCTCGTCTTCTTGAACGCCTCGTGCGACTTCTCTATCGTACAGTGCTTTCGTAGCCGATGAAAAGTCGTCGATGGATGCCGGTGCGAAGCGGGAAGCCCCTGAAACAGGTGCATCTGCGGCCTTGGGAGCAGACACCGGAGCTATTTTGTCGGACTGAGCGTGCCGTAAGGGCACATACTTCATTTTTGTGACTTTCTGCCTCTCCTGGGCCTATTGAGTACATGTTAGCAAGCGATGCAGGTGTTCGAACTTTTCTAGACTTACGATTTGATCTAAGAATGCTTCCTCATCTGTGACATCCCGAGCCTTGTCCTCTGCTCGAAGCTTCAAGAGAGGTTCTGGATCTAACTGCCGAGAATACTTTACAGTCCTTGGTAGAACACGTAATGACTCATCAGAGTCAGTGAGGAAGAGAGAAAGATGTTCTTTCACATTGGACGCCTCGGCTCGCTGCTCTTGCCTTAAGTCACTTAGGCGGTTTGCAATGATAGTTCCGTAGACGACAGTTAATTCTGCCCGTGATTTGTAGACAGCTACATTGCGAAGCAATTGCTCCCAATACTCAACATCTATGGGCTCATTTGACTGCAATTTGGCAGCAATCTGCTTCTCAAGCGCTTCCAATTCTTTGAGTGATTTGGGCCCCAACAAGCAGTCAATATCTTTCGACACCGAGTTGGAAGGACGGTGATTTGTTGCAGGTGTTAGTCTATCTTGATGGTCCTTGCATATGACTTTTAATGCCTGAAACGGTCAACAACATCCTGGCAACCTAGGTTGGCAGGCGAACTCACAGTCCAATAGCGTCGGTTACTCCAATTCGATTCCAAGGTATTGTAGATATCAATCTCCTTCTCTAGACCTTGTAGTTGGGGTAATGCCAAACCTTGGAATATGCCGGACGGGTCCACAACCTCAATGTCTGCCTCTATCTCGTCGTCTTCCAGGGGATCTTTCGTAGGGTCGATGACACCTAAGGTGACTGCAAGCCAGTCGATAGCTCCAGCTCTTCCCTCCTTGACGCGGATGTGGGCTTTCTTCTTTGACTGTTGTAGTACGAAATCATCTTCTTTGGAGACCCATTCTCTCATCTGCTCTGCCTCCTGTATCTGATTCAAGCGTGTCTGCTCTCTTGCAAAGCTTTCTTGCTCCTTTCTTGCCCCAAAACCGTCGTCCATTTCTCGTCCACCATGTATACGCTTTGGGCCATCTTGTATTTGGCTGCGTCGATGATCTTTGACTGGTCTCAGCCATGGAGGGGGAGAGGATGGGGAGGGTCTCTTGCGTGATTCGGCCATATAAGATATATTCTCGGTAAATGTGTTCTGTTCTAAGATATGCCTAGAACACCATGCTGTGTCAGGAGCTTCGGACTCGTACGTAAGGTACTATCTCCAATACTACTAGCTCCCGTTCGCCGTTGTATTCTCAGGTAAGGTACGGTAAGGTAAGTAACGAAAAGGCTAGAACTAGGGGCTTTGCTTAGCGGTTGCCGACGGTCACCAGCCACTAGAACTAATGTAGCATAAGGTACTTCAGCCTAAATCTCTTACCAGTCTCTCGCAACTTATATGCTTTTGGGCGGCAATGCCCCAAACTTCTAGCTATGCGCTCAACATGGAAAGTACTCAAACTGCCTCCCACTGGTGTCATCATTCCTCCACTTCTCATCAAGTATGAGATTGGAACCTCAGACTACACAGTCTGGGTCACTGATCTTACATTGATATGGAGAGAATCGCTGGACAGAAAGCGTATAATAAGGCGCTCTTTGGATGTAGATACAAGCATTGACCCCAGTGAAGACTCTGATCAGTTGCAACTTTTTTTGAGAAGAGTTGGGAACGCTCTAGACCAACAAGCAACAACCATTCTGGACCTAGTGCACAATGAGAGAGACCAGAGTCTTCTCCTACAAACTTTTACTCCCTTGCCGGGTTCTTTGAGGCCTCTCCAGTGGTTTATTGAGCTCTTGCCTGACTCTCAATCAACCCTAACCGCTGAGCTTGTTGTACCCATGCTGAACCATCAGTTGTTCGCGAACGCTGAGAAGGCTTCGCTTCTGCAGCAATTGAAGGAGAAGGACCAAGTAATTGCCAAGGTGGTTGACAAGATGCAATCAGAGGGCGTTGACTTGGGAAAGTTATGTCCTAGCGTTGTGTCGAAGTCAAGCAAGCCGATGTCACGGCAGGCACCGGGAAGATCAGTGAAAGGATTTGCCGAATTTAACGAGCATCAGTGGCGGGGCCATCTCATGAATAGTATGGCTTCTCCGAAGGAATTCATCGAGCTTGTTACTGAAGCACTCGATATCGATTTGGGAGCTCAGCCTGAAATTGCGCAGATGCCAGAGTGTACGCATTGGTGGAAAAATTTGAGCCATAAAAACTCACAAACCAATGGGCTAGCCAAAGATATCCGCCATACTGGTACAGGAATAATGGTTACGCAAGATGAACTACACGGGGACTCTGATCATCGTGTGTCGACACCCATGAGGCTCAGGACCCCATCTCCTGCTCGGAAGGGGAGAGAGGAGAGTGCCGAGTTGGACGACTTGAAACTTGGAGCTCGACATCAGCTACAGCATAATAGCGATTCAACGACCGATGAGAGTGACCAAGATCTCCGTTCTCCTCGGCCCAAATCAGTATCTCATGAGGAGAAGTCACCTGACCATGTTGCTGCGCAAAATACGTCCGACAAGAAAGCAGGACGCGGTGATCAACAAAACTCAATGCCTATTCGAGCAGCCGATGTATCCGCAGATCATGTTTCAAGTTCTGATGGAGAAGGCACTCAGCTTGGTTTAAGTGCGGTGAAAAGAAGCATACCATTCCAGGCTGCTTCTTCAAAACCGCGAGCTAAGCTGGGCAAAATTGGCGGGAAAGGAACTGGGGGCAAAAGCAGCGAGCCTCCTCCATACACAGGGCAGAATCTGCCTGCGAATGCGGGCAGATCATCTCGTTCCAAGGAATTACCCCCTAGCACAGAACTTGGTGCCAATTCGAAGACTGAGGCTGAATTAGAACGAGGTAGCCGAACCACCGTCCAGCCACAATCTTCTTCACCTCCTCGCGAGACCTCGCCGGAGAGGGCAAACAGGAATCGCGAAAAGCTGAAACGCGAGTTTGAGACCAAGATTCAAGCCGGAGCAAAGAGAAAACGCAGATTCTGAGTATCGAGCCCTTTCTTAAACCTCTGCAGACAACGGTCGGTCGCTGGTCACGCAGCATCGACTACGATACACCAATGAAAGTAATATTAATCGTTTCTGTCTACTAGGAAAACCCACCTCCGATAGGCTACAGCTCTCATCCAGTGATTACCTTTGTCTAGACCCTACCGTACCTTGCTCTATTCTGCAACTACGTCCGCGCACTGTCAACGGCCAACATAGATCGTCTTTCCTTTTTATGGCATCCCCGCAAGACCGGCAGAGACAGTGAGGGACTTGATTGGTTCCTGTTCCAACGTGTGCAACACCGCGATTTACCCTGTGGGATAGCAGGCAGTATTGTCACGTTGCCATCTGATCAGCATATTACCTTTACCTGGCTTCTGTGAGTGATATTGGCATCATCAAGAGGAGATATGAAATATGCCACGATTAACTATCTTCTATACGGCCGTAAATCCTGGGTGTGTTGGTAAATTATTATGGCTACGGATTTGACTATTCACCATATCTTCTATGAGTTGTTGTGCAAGGTTGCTCGTTGAGTAAACGAAGTCTGTATAATGACCTCTCATTCACCCTAATGGGCGATTTAGGTGACTGATAGCATTACTGTTCTTACGATGAGTATTGAGAAACTTCTGTGCTTTCACTTGGGTAAACGTACGATGGCAATAAATCTACGAATGTTTATCTATCACTGCAGTCCGCAAAGGAACCAAGGCCTTGAAGACGCAGACATAAGTGGCCGGGGAAAGTGCTGCAATTGAAGCAATACAAGACGTCTGATTTACAACACAGATGAATGCTGTTGATGCCTTCCAGAATTCTTGGAATGAGACGTTGGTCGGACGTATATGTTGTTACATGATAACAATGACTATAAGCGCTGACGCCGTACAATGACTGGTACCAAACACTCACCAATGCAAGAGCACGTAACCTTTTACTAACGCCACAAACCCACTAAGGACGTACTGTATGTGGAGCCATGTCCTATACCAGCCGTGATCACATGTGTCATTGAAGGCTAGGTGAGGTATTATATGTATTGCTATTCGACTGACTTATCCAGATCGATCAATGCAAGAATCACCTTTCACTTTCAACACTTCGGACCCACAACAACACACCTCACTTAAAATCATCTTCGAGCACAACAACCTAAATTTTGATCCTTACAACAGATCGCATGAAAGTTCTCCAGCCAGAGAGATCTCGAGATGTCTGATACGAAAGAGAGTTCCAGCTTGAATGCCAATGCGGCGGAATTTGTTCCTTTTGCCGTTCAGCAAAGTTGGTGGAGTCAACCACATGTAGCTCACCGTGTTAATCGTGGACGAAATCGCCCGTCCTTCACTCGAGATGACGGCCTTCACCATCCACGCGCGTCTCATTTGCCGGCTGATACGCGTCCTGGCACTGATCGATACCAAATTCCTGACTATAATCATCATCGAGACAGCCTCGCTCCCAGCAATGTTCTTAACAATATCAATACTGCCTCTGCTCATCTACTCTCCATCCGGTATGGATATGATCCGAATGACCTCACTCAGAGTGCTGCTCGGCTGCCGGGCACTGGCCACGGTAACGGCTTCCTACCTCGTCCACCGGAGGGTGCCAAATCCCATCCATCCTGTAAGATGGTTGTGTTATACTGTTCTTGAGATATCCGAAATAACTGATGTCGGAATAGCTGAGTCGTCAACGGTTGTGCGGTCACGAAAGCGCAATCAGCACAAGGCCTTTAAGGTTCCGAGAGCTACTGGTCTTCCGAAGCATGGTAGGTTACTTATTCGCGCAGAGCGATGGGCAGCATAGCTGATCAGCACTGAAGCGGCAGAGACGTCTTCTACTTACATGCAGGGTTCCTCAGATGACGAGAACAATTATGGAGACGGACCGGACGAAGCTATACGGACCAGAACGTCCTATATAGATCCTCAGATGCCGAAGAAGTATAGCTTCGTTGACGAGATGATGCCTGACGAGAACAGTAAGACATCTCCCTCTGCCCAAAATGTTACACTCCCGGACGAGATTATTGGAAGTCAGACTTCCATCGCACTACTGATCATACCATAGACGAGGTACCATGGGGAGACAAGCCCCTACCTCCTCCTTTTACCTACCAAAAGCGATTCCTCCCACCTAAGCCTATCACGCAAAGCCGTATCCCACTTTATGGCGCTCTCGCTGGCGTGCAGTATGACCACAACAGCAAGCTATACTACGGCGACGGTCCTCCACGTCGTACACCTTTCGGTTCCGACGGTACCGGACCCTACACGCCCGACCGATCCCGCGACACCCAAGGTGGTAGCATCAGCGTCGATACAAGCAAGCTACCCAGCGATATCCTCCATTTGCAACCGAAGATGGAGGTTCATGAAAATCTGTTGGCTTTCGGTCTCCATGGCATCGCTACGATGAGGTTGTGCCGTTGCGTCAACATGTGGGGCCCTGAGTCTGCAATGACGGAGCATGTTTGCACGGAGCCAGGTATCGGATATCGCGTCCAAGCCACGCCGATGAGTACCAAGAGATTCAGCTCTGTAGACTTCGTTCTAGGTTCTGAGCCGGTTTCTCAACGCGACGAGCGTGGATCGGCCCAAGTGGAGCGAATCATGCGCGCAACGAACGACAATGGAGTCGCTTTCAGGGGTGGGGATGGCAGCATAATGGATCCTGAAGTTCGCGACTTTTCCGAAGAGAGGGTGTCTACCGGGCCGATCGCTCGTGACTTCGGTGCCAAGGCCCGAGGCGAGGCTGTTGCATCCTTTTTCTTGAATGATAGATAGAGGTTGTGGTAAGCTAATGTTAGGTACCAGGGGTACAAAAACAAAGATTCGGAGACTCGAGTCTTAAAAGCTGATTTGACGATTATATGTTGTGTTGCAATCATGTAGCCTTTCTCCGTTGATTAAGCCGAGAGTCGAGTATATCAAGCTTGCAAATTCATGAAATTCCTGCATGGTCAACCTCTCTACCGCACTTTCAAATTGGCATTGAGGCGGAAATATCAACGGGGAATGGATAGAGAGCAAGTATGTCGAATACCACAATGCTTATCAGTTCCTGAATGCATTCAGCAAACAATATCTGCGCTGTGGAAATGGCTTTAAATAATCTGCAAGGGTAACATTGTCCATCGCATGGTGAGTTTCGTGAAAGACGAGTCTGCATTTGGCGCGTAGGTCATGCCCCACAATAGGGGAATCTTGAGGGTTAGCTATATATAGAGTGGACTGTCCTGATATTCAGAGCCTCAGCGTTGCAGAAAGGCGGCTCCAAACTCCACCACCGCTTCTGGCATGGATACTTCGAAGCCATTGCACCGGTGATTCATTGTATTGATTGATTGATTGATTATACTCCTATGCTAGCTAAAGCTAATGAGGGTAGACTTTTCGGGGGGTACGCCTAGCGCACCTGTCGTTCGGGGAGAAACCCAGCTAGGGGATAAAAACTCCACCTACCATCCGCAGGCCATACTATTATTCGGCTCCTTCCCTCCCCCCCCCAATAGGCCTGCCATCGGGGCGGTATATCGAGGGGTCGGGTCTACCGTCTGTAACACCAAGGTTTCGTCGACCATATTCTCTTCTCTTTAGTTAGAGCGGAGCCCTTCCTCTCTATCAGTTCTCGCCAACATCTCTTTTGCTAGCATAAACTGGTGGAGGGCGCCTGACCTAGTTAACCACCTCGCCGCCGCCCTTATCCCTATCGGTGATGAGAGAATAGTACTGTAGTCTTCCGACCCAGCCTCTAGCAACATCTGACTCCTACCAGTATGATAGTCGGGACGATTCATTGTATTACCAGGTGTCAAAGCTATGGAGACTGTACTTATACGTCGGGTTAGTAGCACATGCAACCTAGGAGAGTACTCTTCGCTCCTTACTCTTCGAGGTCAACCAGCGTCGTTAGAGGCTAGAACTATTGCTATCACAGGGCTAACGCCAAGACTGGTCAAGCGCGATAAGCGACGGCATTCTCCGTCTGCCCAGCCGTTGCCCACGGGCCTTCTGTGAGGTACTGTCGCGAACATGAAGAGGAAAGCAGACGATGATCCAGCCATCGACAATGTCAATCTCATCAAGACTGAGCAAGACAGCACTGCGGATCGCCCTCAAGATGCCAAGAAGAAAAGCAGTGTCTCCGCTCGTACAGGGCAAGCTTGCGATAGGTGCAGGGTACGTCCATCTGATTTTGGGGAAGTGCCTTGTCTGAATACCCTGCTCCAGATTCGAAAAATGCGCTGCGATGACCAGCAGAACGGTTGCGCGCCTTGCATGCAAAATTCCTCAGAATGTAAAACTACAGATCGAATTACTGGAAAAGCTACCGTGCGCGGGTATGTCCAGAACCTTGAACGCCAGCTTGAAGAGTTACAAAAACGCAATCGGGTACTAGAGGCTCACTTGATATTCCTCGGGGAGGAAGTGAGGCCGGTTACGAATTATAGTGATCCTGCAGTCGCACATTTTGTACAATCGCAGGAGCGTCAGGAATTGGGCATTAGGCAGAAATGGGAGGGGAACAGCCAGGACTCCAATGCGCCGAATGAGGCTGGCAATGTCTCCAATGGTACCAACATCCATCAGCGGCCTTCAAATGCGGCCGAGGAGCCTTCCCATCGGCTGCCCGACTTTCGTACCTGTCTCGCTGGCAACAACTACCTAGGTGTATCGATGGGTAATTCTCTGCTCAGTTCCATCAGAGGCACCTCGATGACTGTGCTGGGAATGGAAATTGACCTTGCAGATTACATATCTGCGGACGTAGAAGAATCAGACCCGTCCCTTGCTGGATCTCAACCAGTGTACAATAAGTCCTGCCGGGCTTTCGTTCACACTGCTTTCGGGATGAGCCCGAGGCTTAGACAGGTCGAGCTCCCACCGAAAAGTGAGGGGATGAACTACGCCCATGTGTACTTCAGAGCTGTGAACCCTTATTTGCCAGTTGTACACATGACAAGCTTTATGGCTATTGTTAGTCAACGATTTCAAAAGCAATGCTATCAGATGAATGGGTAGCTAATAGTTGGCAGCTCACACGAAGCTACGATGATCCCGCCTTTGAACCAACCATTGCCGACACTGTCATGATACATACGATGTTGGCAATCATGTATTATCAGTACGCAGTCCGCGCCACCACAAACGCCCAACATAACGCAGACTTGAACCAATCTTCGAATTTCCATTACCATTACGCACTGGGCTTTTTCGCACAACTCGTAAACAGCCATACTTTGGTAGATGTGCAAGCATTGACGATGCTCTGCATACATGCTCGAAGTTTCCCTAAACCTGGGGCTTGCTGCATCATTTCAGGCATAGTGCTTAACCTAGCAATTGAGCTTGGATTGCACCGATCTGCGAAACGTTGGGCTCCTTCTACAGAACGAAGTGTGCTCGAGATCGAAATTCGCAAACGAGTCTTTTGGTCCATCATGACCATTCATGTAATTACTGCAGGCAACTTAGGACGCCCGATGGCTTTGAAATTGGAAGACTGGGATGTGGAGATGCCAGAAGCTGTCGACGATGAGCTATTGAGCGAAAATGGATTAGACAGGTCACAATCTGGAAAGTGCAACTTCCTGGTGGGACTACAAGTCTTCAGTGTCATGCCTATTCAAATGGATCTATATAGTAGTATCTATGCTGTGAGACGAACGCCCCAGACATATGTCGATTCCGTCCTCCGGTTGGAGAGACAGATTCGTGACTGGCAAGAGCAATGGCCACCAGAATTGAGAGACGACTCAGCCGCTGACAACGAATTGGGTCGTGTTCACGCGCGGTATCTTGCCTTATATCCTTTGCACATCCGCCTACTCCTTCGTCACCCATCGTTGTCACTAGCGATGTCGCGAGAATTCGACGCCGAGAACCTCACCATCTGTATGGAGGTCTCACGCAAGATGCTTTACCACGTGAAACAGCTCCAGAGATACAAGAGCCTGGACGGTACCTGGCAGAATGTTTCACTCTATGTGCTTGCAGTGGCGACCACGCTTTTCGGTCATTGGGAGCGCAAGGACCAGATGAGCACTAATGACTTGGTAGAACTAAAAGAAGATATGAGCTCTTGGTCGAGTATCATTGGTGATATGAGCAGCATGCTTGGTACGCTCTTTCCTTGATACTTACAACGAAAGAGCTTACGCAATCTAGGTTCAGGAAGACGTCTCCAGGACGCTATTCGCGTGCCTATAGATAGGACCATTGGTCTCCTTACCCAACATCTAGCATCAAAGACAGTTTCTCTTGCCACAACACTCGGCAGTCAAGATCTGCAGCCAAATCGAAACCTCCTCTCGGCTCAGACCCTGAATGCCGATGGCTACAGCCCATCTAGCGGTTATGGGGCTTACGCCATACCGCCGGAGACTCGTGGCAAGCCAAAACGCACGAGCAATTCCTACCTACCTCCCGATACCGCCTTGCCAACTCCACCAGCACCATCACATCGTCCACACGCCTATCCCGACCCACAATACGTGTACCCTACTCCGTACACAAATAATACTTCTACCTATGTGCCCCCCTCCTACAACGCAGCGGACGCTCTCCCCGCTACAGCCGCTGCAGCAACTGCTTACCTGAAAGGGTACCCATCTCGACCTTCGCAGCACAACCCTCATCCACCCCCAAGTAGCAACACCGCCAACTATAGCGCTTACAATAGCCCAGGGAGCCAAACATCTTGGCGCAGTTGGGCTGGCGATATGGCTTCGAACCTCGAGCCAAGAGCTGAGTATATAAACTCTGCTTCGGCGCTTATGCAGCTTGGAGGCTGCAGTGAGGGGCCTGCAGCTCAAAATTTACAGACCGATGTCATTGATGAATCGACAGGGCAGATGTGGCCTTCTATAACCTTCGATAGTGGGAATGGTGCCCCTTGATGAGCATGATCGTGTGAGCCCACTGCTTTCAATGGATGGAAGCATCTGCAGGCGCAGATACCAAAAGCGACGGCAACTGTGATCATGAGCAGAGCCTATGCCCTCGGCAATGATGGGAACGAGTGGGGAAGGTACAAGATGAATGACTCCACATAAACTCATCTACGCTCTATTTGGGCCATTGGATTTACTGTCCCCATCAATGCTCAGAATAAGAGTCTTAAAACCTGTTCGCGAGCTAAAACAAGACATTCCTGCAAGAAAAGTATCGAATACAGGAGATACAACGCTATACGAAGCGTGCCCTTAAGAGGCTACCACCTAAGTCACTTCGCACATTTCGTCTTACACCATCGCCATCTGCCACTATCCTCGCTCCAAGTCCGGCCTATTCTGTCCCTTGCTTGCCACTTTACCCTGCAGACCCAACTTCCGAATCCCAATGCATAGCAGCGTCGCTTGTGAAAATGAGGTGATAAAAGCGGACGCCAGCTCGATCATCAGTAATCATCGTATACTGCCGTACGACCCAAAGTTCTCGACAAATCATCCCTCATACCAGGGACTACTAGGACTACTACCTCAGTTACACCCACGCTGATATCTTTGAACGTCTACGCTCTTCCACCCTTCATGACGAATACCTTTGTGGGTCTGTAAGGTGGGATTCAGCTTCAGAGCCAATCTTGCGAGATGGACTACATGTCATCGTCGTCTGAAGTTTACTCGTCGTCAGAGTTTGTATGTTATAGGTGTACGACCTTCTTGGCAGTCTCTTGAGGGGGTAAGCTCTCTTAGTGAGAAGAAGAAGGGTTGACAGCTGATTGAACTTGGAGGAAGATAGCGTAGGGAACAGTTAGTATAGTAGAGGGAGGAATGTTTGGTGGTGGTGTAGATCTGATTTTCGATGTGGTTTATATTTCGCTGGTCTACCTGCGGATTGGAGGTTTCTTTTCGGCTCGGGGTGGAATCCCACGGTCTACATCTGAGACATAGGGTTGGCTTTGCGTTCCTAGGATGGTTATGGATGTGGTGATGAGAGCTATCTTGTACGGTTTACTTGCTCGACCTGGGCGATTGCCAGGGTATTGAAGATGTCGAGCCCTTGCTGGAAGACTTTTACTTATTCATAATTTGGACCTAGAGGGAGAGGTGTGACGTATAGGTTGACGCGAATTCGGGAATGTCACGTGCTACTGCGCTTCGAATACTTTGCTTCGCCAAATTCTAGTCATCGCATATCGACTATGAGCAAAAGCCGATGACAGGTAGGCACCTGTGGTACGCATACTGCATCGGGAAATAGGCCCACTTTGCGTCCTGTATGTCCATTGGAGTATTTGCAATTCGTGCATCCCATGTCTCACATTGTCTATTATGCAAGAAGGTAGATCTTAATTGCAATACAGAACATGACATTTTTTCCATTCCTACTCTTCCTTAGCCTAGCACCACTCTCTCTACTCGTCATCGCATCTAGAACAACTCCCATTACCCATGCCTTCGCTCTCCCGTCTCAAACCTCAAACGATTCTTCCTCATCGCACATCACACATCCACCGCTGGCAACACTACCACCTCTCCCACCCCTTCCCCCACTCCCCCCACTACCGCCACTCCCACCAATAAGCCTATCCCCACCCCCCCAAAGCGGCTGGCCCTCGCTCCCCTACACACAACCACTCCCAGCCACCTCCGCCTCCCTCAAATTCACAAAAATCCTCAGCGACATCGGCACCGACACCGAAACAAGCCTCGCCCGCCGCCTCCTCGCCGCAGAGATCGATTACCTGACACTCTATCCACAGCAATTCTCCCCTTATGGCTTATCGGCCGCAAGACGATTCACGGATATATTCTTGACGTGCCATGCTCACCTTGGGCGCGAGTGGAGGTTGGAGACTGCGCTTGATATGTTGAGGGTTTTGGAGAGGGATGTTGGGAGGTGGGGGGTGAGGGATGTGGAGTTTGAGGTTTTGGTTGGTGGGGAGGTTGTTGTGTTTTGTAGGGTTTGGATGGATATTTGGAAGGGTGAACTGGGGTCGGTGTCTGATGTGGAGTAGAGCTGGGTTCACTGAGAACGGAAGCCTAGAGACTACCATATTGCTCATAGTCCATAGAACGTACTGCGCCGCGAGGTGGATCGGTATCTAATGTGAGTAGAGTCATGATGGGCTGGGTTCATTGAGAACTGGAGCTTAGTTCGTACAATATGCTTCACCGCGAGGTGGTCTGAACGATTGATTATACGAAATGAAATATACTCAACGAGTCTCGATACAGATGGAGGGATTCACCTATCCTCAAATCTAGACGTCCTTCACATTGATGAGACATCGCTGAGACTCGTCAAGCGCGGTGAATTCGCCAATATACCATAGGATTCGCCTACTATATCGTTCGTAGTCCTCCACTGGACCATACTCAGGAATATAAGCATTTTCCTGAAGCCAGTGAACTGGGTCGGCGCCTCGCAGCATTGTCTCGGTCCCATAGGGCATCTTAACGGTACTGATCTCAGCCGTTCAAGCTTGCCAGAATTGTCACTCCGGCATGCCATCTGGATCATAGAGGTCAGTGATTTGATATACAAATTCCGGTGATGGAGTATCATCTTCATGCTACATGATCCATGTGATGTGGCTTTGCAAACTGATATTGCCACTTCTACTGGATGTTTGCGGGTGGTTATTGTATATGGAAGTACCATTGGGTAATCCTGGGTAATCCACGACAACAGAGCTCACTGTGTTTGGTTCCGGTATCAGCACTTTCCGAGCAGCATGAAAAGCTTTCTAGATACCACCGCGAACGGTCTTGACAGTAACTCATAGGTTATCGCATCATGACCTTGATAACGTAGAAGCTCGGTTACTAGGTACTAGAGAGGATTCGAAGATAGTCACATGATGTAAACAGCCGCGCTAATCGCTCCAAACGCGACATATCAAAATATAATGTGTACCTTGTGTGGAGGAAGCTCAGATCGTACTCAATCCGAGATACGCAATTAAACCAACAAAAACACCCCCCACAATCGCCTCCACTCCTCTCAAACCCCCCCAATGCCCCCCCTCACAACCCTCCACCTAACGCACCTCCCCCCCACCCTCGCCATCCACATCGCCCTCTACACCTCCCTAACCAACGCCCCCTCCCTCCGCTCCAACCTCCTATCCAACACGCCCACCATCTCCTACGCCCTCATAGACGCCACCACCCTCATCTCCACCACCCACCTCCTCGCCGCCATATTCCGAGCCACAAACGACCATCTCCACCAGCGCCTGAAGACCAAAAACCTGCATTCGGAAATCGTCTTTGCGCTAGGCGCGAATAATAATATCGCGCAGAATCTGAGGGCGTTTGGGATTGCTGATGCGACGAGGGAGTTGGTGGTTGTGAAGGTGGCGACGGATGAGGGGATTACGGGGGTTGCGGAGGAGTTGGAGGGTGTGGTTGAGGGGAGGGGGGTGGTGTTTTGTGATGAGGGGTTGAGGGGGTTGACGGATGTGGGGAAGGTGAGGAGGTTGTATAAGCTGCCGCTTGGGGGAGGAGCGGGGGACAAGGGTCAGAGGAGGAGGAAGAGGAAGGATGGGAGCGAGGAGGGTAGTGGAGAGGTGGTTAGGATTGGGAAGGGGGAGGAGTGGGAGAGGCGGGAATTGGAGGTTGCGATTCTGGGACTCATGGCGCTTAGAGGAGCGGTGTGAGAGGGATCTCCATTCGCGTTTACGATACTGATGATATTGTGGAATGTCACATATGCGTTACGGTCATGTCCGACAGAATCGCCAAAGCGCTCATGCCCCCTTCATGCCGCGTGTCCAGTCCAATAGAGGGTATTCGCTCTTCGAGTCGGCATTCACCATCGCCCTCTGGGCCCACCTCTGAGATTCTCGCGCCACAAACAGCAGACACTGTTGTCCTCGCACCACTCCTTGACTATCGCGGGCTCGACCTCATCGTCTTCGCCCACCCTCGCCAGCCCCTCAGTATTGAGCCATGTGGTTAGATCTTCCAGAACAATGGGCTCATACATTAGCATTCTCTCGTGAAAAGTCAAGGCTTTGATATCATTGGTAGGCGGAAAAGTTGTGACAGCCTTCGTCATCTGAGCGAAAAGTAGCGCCTTAGTTTCTCTGACCGCAGCAGCTTCGGCTTGGACGCAGGGTCTTATTGCTTGGCTGAGGCGGAGCTGACCCGGTGAATTAGGCGAGGATCGTTGTGGCGGCGATGGTGTGGGTGGACTCGAGTCATAAATATCCTCTTCTGCTGTGACTAAAGCTTCCGACAAAATTTTAGATGGCGACTTCGCCTTGCGTTTCCGCTTCGGCGATGAAGGCGTTGCCGCCGGATCTTTCTTCGGGCGGCCTCTGGGCTTTTTGGAAGCCGGGTCATCAGCGATTGCGCGAAGACTAGTGGCACTCTTTGGGGGCCTGCCTCTCTTCTTAGTAGGGCTGGTATTTGCCATCGCCTCTGCATTAGCAGGGATCGATTCTGGTTGCAGAGGATTCAGGTTGGCTTGAACTTCTTGTAGAGCCATCGTGACTTTGGCTCCCCAGCATTGCTCCAAAAGAGCGATCATCCCCACTCTTTTCTTGATCGATTTGAAACCATATGCAGCAACCTCTTTAGCTAGTTGCGCGTCTGTGAAGCCTTGGTAATTTGGCATCTGATTTGGGTCAGACTTCGTATTGGTAGCATTCTTGACTGGGCAACGCTTGCTGGGACGCTTCCTCAACGTTGCCTCGGCCACGGTCTTTGGGACCGCTAGAATTGGCTCCTGTAGTTCTTGCTGGAGCACAAGCGTGGCGTCGAGGTTGAGCTTCTTGGGAAGGATAGTATGGCTGGTTTCACTCTGCTGCTGGCCTTCTTTCAGGGACTGCGGCTCCGCCATGTCTGGTACCTGCACACATGATGCCATCTCTGCGATAATTTTCGGTGGCATGGGGGTCTCCGTCAGGTCTACCGTTTCAGCTTGAAGTAACGAATCGTCCAAATCTCTAGAGGCGACTGCCCATAGATTCCGCGGTCGCACTACTGCCATCGTGTTTGAGGTTCTGAACTTTCCTGCAGGTACGATCGAGGCCTCCAACTCCTGTGATGCTGTCAATGAGTTTTCCATGGCCTGTTGCAAGTTCTTTATTAACGTCGGCGATCCTTCTCGTACAAGCTGACTACAAGTACCGAAGACTAGCTCTTGATTTTTGGCATTTTCCATAGCTGACTCAGGTGAGAGTAAATTCGATAATTTTGGCTTCTTTAATGTAGCATTTGCGGTCTTGCTTTTCGGTGCCCTCTTCGCCGGTGCCTCCATCTTCGTGGCGACTGGCATTCCATGAACGATAATCTGGTCATTCGCGTGCGTTTCAGACGGACTGAAGTATTGCAATAAGGATGGACTAGCCGAAGCGTCAGGCAGCGCGAATGGAGCGGTTGCCTTCTCGGTAATGGTTTGAGGTTTTTTCTTTGGCGACTTTGTTCTTTTCTGTCCTGCTGCTGGTGGAGGTGCAGATACTCCGCTCACAAGCTCTATCTTCCTCTTCTTAACCGCTACCTCGCCGCTCAATCGATGCAATACCTCAGGCCTGACGGCTGGAAGGTCTACATTCCGAACAAGACCGAAATCTCCTAATAGCTGGCCAAAGCGAGCAGCTGGCATGTCTGTTATAATGGGCGTATCCGGAAAGGTCATTGAATCGGAAGGGAGTGTCAACTCCGCCGAACGAGCATTATCCGGGACAGTGTCCTTGCATGGCGTCCAACCTCTTCTCATAGGAATAGCCTTTTCGAGACATAGATCTCGAAACTCTTCACGCGCTTTTTCGTCCTCCTCTTGAGTCCCGAGTGAGGTATTGAGTGTCTCAGCGGTCCAGGCTTTCGCCTTCTTCGCCTGGTCAACATTTCTAGAACTGCCAGGCTTTATGACTTTCGCATCTTTGAGTCTTGTCTGGCCATCTTTCTCGTCCTTGCTCTTCTTTTTACGAGGCCTTTTTGGTGCAGGTGTCTCTAGGGTCATACTATCACCCAGGGTATGATCCAATCCTGTGTTTGTCATCTTGTCCTGAGTGTCCTTTTCCTTAGTCCTCGTCTTTCCCTTGCCCTCTTCTATATCCTTTTTCCGGGGCTTCCTGGATGCCGGTATCTTCTCCGTCAGCGCAACCACTATGGGCTCTTCCACATCAGCGGAAAGATCATGTTCTCCTGCAACACCTGGAGAATCATGTAGTAACGCTTTGGGTATTTTGAATGTCCGAGGCTTCTCCTTCTCCAATCCTGCCATCGTTTTGCTAGCTTTCGCTAGTGACTTGCTATCCTTGCCAATGTTTGGCGTCACAGTATGTCCTAGCTTGTTCGCACCAACTTTCTGAGATCCCGCCAATCGAAGTAGAGGAGAGGCACTTGCAAATCCCGCCACCGCATTCCACGGTATAGGCGCAGTGCTGCTTCTATCCAACAGCTGTGACGGCATACATGCAAACAATTGCGATGGTGAGGGCAAGCCTGGAGAAGAGGACATGGTGGTTACTGATTTGTGGGTAGGCGTGACCGTAATCAGCGAATGGGACGGGGAGGACGAAAGCACGACTGTGGAAGTTGCCATCTTGATGCGGCAGCGCTGAGTGCGCTGAAGAAGTAGTCGCGTCAGGATGCCATTGCTATTATTGACATATAATACTCCATCATCTCGGCGTAGGAAGTACTCATGGGTAAACAGTGATCCACGCTGGTCAATACGCAAACCAGCATTAGAATACCTACTAAGTCAGCATGTTGCCGTCTTCTAGCTTTTGACCGTGTATTCAGATTCGTCAACGCTGCAACTCCCTACGTCAGAACGTGTCTTATTATTTTCTGTAGGAGCGCAGCGACTAGGGGTGGGGCGCCGATTAAGTGTTGACACAGCATGTTTAGAAAGATAACAGCATCACCTCTAGCCTTTTCAGGCTAGCGCATCATAGAGGGTACTTTCATGTTTCTCCACGTCTGCGTGGCATTGGACATGTTATTTGATGCATTCGCTCATCTCACATGATCTATCTAAAGGGTCTCAATCTCGTCTTCGCAGCAAGCTACCCATCAGGCCCAATTCCTTCCCTTAAAAGCCTCGAGTCACGCGCCATCCGTCTGCCGGCTTGGATGTGGAGTGTTGATATGTTGAATATCAACGAGCAAAGTCATCTTAATCATCATCTTCGTCCTCGTCCTCGTCATCTTCATATTCAGAATGAGGTCTTCCGGGCCTTATGCCCAGACGTGCCAGGTGATCCGCGGCCGCCCACTCGTTCTGCCTAGTCCGCTTGTCCTTTTCGTAGCGCTCCCAATCCTTCTTAGATACTACTTCCCGGAGAGGGTCGATATTGAGAAGACCAGGACCATGACGGGGATCTTTCGTTGTATCGATCCTGATGTACTCATCATCGCACCAGTCTTGTACCTTCCCCATTGACACCTTGAACATTTCGCAGAGGAAGCCTGCTCCATTGAAGGGGATTGTCCGCAGTGTGCATGGTATGAAACGTTTCTGGCCCGCGGACCCTGCCCTGGACATCATAGGCTGCTGGCGTCGGTCTTGATCTTCACCTCGGTCGCGTGCACGGTTGCCTCTACTTCCTTGGGAACCGCCGTACCTATCGTTATCATCGTCACGCCAACTCGGGACACGGTGCCGACTGCTGGGTCGCCTAGCAAGAGCGGAGGAGTAACTATCAGGCATGTTGTAGAGATATGATAGGCAGAAATCTTGATCGTATTGTATTGATGGGCAAAAGTGGTTCTTGTAGGTGTTGGCCAGAGGTGAAGTTTCTCAGGTTTGATAGTTCATGAAAGACGGAAGCTTCTGGGTGAGAGTGTGCTATATATACTAGGAGGCTGATTGCGACTCGCCTGGTAACACACGGAGCGGGCAAAACCAGACAAGCAAAGCGCGGTATAGCCCAACAGTTTTGGCCAACTACAGCATATGAACGGCTCTTCTGCAAGCAATCAGAGATCACGGGTAGGATCGTTCCGAAGTATTAGGCGATTGCTGGATACGGCCGCTATAGTGGATCAAGGCGACCTGCCTATCCCAATAGTTGCGAGACAAGGCGGGCCTTTAAGCGTCACAGATGTGATTTTCCGACATGAAGGGACTTTTAGTGGGAGAGTTTCGGTCTCAACTATTTGCCTGGTGATAGCGAGTCTTCAAACGCCAGACGGAGAAGCCTTCAACTGCTTTATCCATTGGTTTATCAAGGAGCCGGATATGAAGCAGCGGGTGATTTCGTTGCACCCTGCATAGAATATCGAAGCCTTCTTTATGCCTCGAAACCGTTCAGATCCGACGATCGTTGCCTCTGCCCGTCACGCTGTCGATGTACTGTAATTTTCTACCACGGGCTAAACCTAGAGCGTCTTGGAGGAGGCCAAAGGCAACACCACCATACAGCCCAGCCGCTATCGTCCGCCCTGCCGTGGGAAGGGGAAATTTGTCTACAAATGTGTCAGCCAATGGATCTAAGTGCGATAGAATCAAACCAGTAATGTTCGTACTCCAGGCACTGAACCCCCCAGATATACTCAACCCCGCCACAACCGTAGATACGAAGTCCTTAGTGCCCCTCAGACGGTCTACAGCCTCCTCGACCAAGAAGAACCCCCCTGCCCAAAATGCAATCTTTGACCCCATCTTCAAGCCCTCGCCGATCCCGCCGAGCATCATGTGATAATTCTTGCTTTTGTGATAGAGATACCATCCCGTAGGTGTGGTTGGAAATCTGTGGGAGTTCTCTGCTCGAAAGCGTAGGCCGGATCTCTTGCCCCCATGGGAGAGACCTAGAGATAAGCCAGTGATTACGGCAACGCTGACTGCTGCTGGGAACCGGATACCAAAAGGGAGGGACAGGCGATTTTCGAAGAAGGAGGATGTTGCCTGCGCAGATTCACGTGGATGCTGTGGTTCCACCATATCCAATCCACGCACTACGCCGCTTGAATATGGGTTCGGAGAAGTATCGGTTGGGTCCAAGAATCATGACCGATAGCCATTGATATGCCGACACATCACTCACGTGATTGCGTTTTTCCTGAGACGCGTTGCATTGGTCGCTCTGCTTCCAGGGTCCAAAGCAAACATCAAGTCAGCATGGTACTTACAGCAGCCCATCCGCCATGTAACGCTGCTTCGCTAAACTTGTGTAATGTAGCCTTCAAAGACGTCCGGCTACGGAGAGTTGACGCTACGGTTCAAACAGCACAAGACAACGATCCTGCTCCTAGTTCCCCAAAGCCAGCCCTTCACCACCGTTAGGCAACATCTCCTGGAAGCCATCAAAGCGACAGGTATCGATAACATCAATGGCAATCCCGTACCGTCAGACCCGGAGGCCATCGTATTCGGTCTACCGATAGATAAGAATGAGATCAAAAAGGGGTGGGTACCTTTGAAGATTCCTGAACGGGAAGATGGGGATACTAAGGGTAAGGGTATCAAGAAGGGTACTGTCTTGAACGGGAGCCCGTTGGGTGCCGGACTGAAGGAGGGAGCCTTGTTAGCTTTCAAGTTCAGGGACATTGATGCTGAGGAAGACGATCAGTGGGATGTTGTAATGCCGAGTTATGACGATGAGCCTGTGACTTGAGGGCGGGCATAGGCTGTAAAGAGGACAGAGAATCACAAAAGGTATGACCATGCATTACCACTTTCTGTGTCACTATTTCGCACTCTTGAGGTGTGCCATGAACCGATGCTGCTGCCAATTCCAAGATTTCCTGGGTGATGTGCTTCATCTTAGCTCTCATTAAGCTCTCTGTTTTCTAGTCGAAGCTCCCATGTTGTATTTGATTCCGCGTTCCTTGCCATGGATGTGTCGACGATCTTCCCTGATTGCTTCCAGAACAAAGCTCGGTCCTCCTTCGAACAATGCTTCAATAAATTCCCTCATAAGTCCAAAACAGCCTCGTGATTTGATCCGTAGCAGTATGTTTATATCGTCGTCAAGCCGGTGATGACTTTCTTACCTGAATATAAGAATTGCTGGACCCTACCGCATATGAACACCCGATGATAAACTTAACCATGGCGTGAACATTCTCAGCAAGGTGCGTAGCAGCATTGATAAGAAAGCGTATATGATCTAGCTACTATGAGACGTCTCTTATATAGACGTCTGTATGGCTAGATACATGAAAGAATCACTGTGACAAAAAGTCACGATATAGAAAGACATGCAATCATGTCACCAAGCAAACATGCACAAGACTGCACGTGACCGGGGGCAAACACGCTGACAAACATCTATAGATTCGTTTTGCAAGGAGTAAGACTAGAACTGCACCTTCTTGGCTCAGAATCACCGCATTTTAGGCATCTAGTATGCCGATCAGAGATCAACCTATTCTGAATGATCGAACAGTCACAATTCATAGTCAACAAGTCAAACTTTCATACATGGAGATTCGACCAAAACAATCTCCGCTGCAGGAGCCATCTACAACATCACAGCCGTAGACAAGACCGAAAAATCAAATGCAAGTCTCGTCGTCGAAGCTTTCGTCCATGGCCACGTCCATCAGTAAAAGGGTGCACTTTCAAGTCTCACCCCGTCACGTCACAACCAATAAACCGCGGAACTAATCCAGCACACTAAAATCTCACCAATACATCAGTCCCCGGAAGCAAATCCAACAGCCAACGTAAGTACGGCTATAATGCATTGAACGCCGAATGCATGGAGAGTCTGCGCCTGAGGAATGCTAATCAATTCCTAGTAAAGTTAGTAATCTAGTGGACGACGAAGTTTCCCATCCTGAGGACAGAGCGCGAGTCTACGCGTGCCCGGAGTTGGTGAATCTATGATTGTCTTGCTTCTCATCAAGCTCAAATTGTTGAGGTATGTCACGGTTTTGGATATTATACATCCAAACGGCAAATATCACCGGCACCATCCCTTTCTATCATACGCCTTCATGTTTAGACGCTCTCCTTGACGTGCAAGAATACTCTACGCTTATTCCCACCCGTAATGTTGAGCGCTTCTGTATCGAGAGACAAGGCTGTACGAATCACGGTAAGTCACTTTGTCAAGATCCGCGCTACCCTCATATGGTGGGGTTTGTTTCATATGCTGATGAGGGGGTATATGAAGACTATGGAAAGGCTTTTGGGGAATATGTTAAAGGTACTGGATTATAGATAGTATTTGTGATAGGTATTAGATGCCAGACAGCAATTGAACTACTAAACTACTGGAAATCGATCCAGTCGGAGACCTGATGGGAAGATGAGCTGAATTGGAGCAGCAAGAGAAATACGAATTGCATTCTCGGCTTCGTTGGCCAATTTGACATCTCATGGAAGAGCATGCACCGAGTACATCGTGAAATCCAATGGAGTAGACTCTACAGTATACCATTGACATCAACAAATCCTCTTTTTAATCTGTGATGGTTATGCCTCACGTCGTGTCACTGTACCTTGTGATCATATTCGCGGTGAATGAATACACAATGTTGACACCCGCTTCACTTACTCGGATCGCTTTACATAAATGTGCTATCTCCAATCTCGCCATCTGTTCCTTCCACTCCTACCATCTACTTTGAGACCTGTTAAGCAGTAGGTATTTACTTACGAACCAGGATTCTGCCCTCTCCTTTCTCCCGCCTCTCCAATTTATTCGACTGGTCGTCTTCTCACATCCACCTCAATAGCGTTACACTCAGTTCCCCTTTGTGGAGACTGTTGTCACTGGAGCTCAAGTCCCCATTATTCGTTGCATTGCGCAAGCAAGCATCCACGATCTAGGTCCTTGCACTTTGATACTGATATCTTCATAGCTGCAGCCAACGTTGCGGTGGCCATATCTTGAAGATACCTCGAAGTTTTAAAGAAGCCTTGGCAAGACGGCAGTGGTGCAAAGCTGCTGTTTAATCTCAGCCATTCTGAGGGCAACACCCCTTTCGTTTCGAACATTCATCCCGTCAGCACCAATGGATCGTGCAAAGGCCTCTAGTCCTGGACTCATATCGTCACTGGAAGCGATGATTAATACATCGGTGTCCGCAGCACTTGATCGTCGTCTCGGCCCTGCTAGCGATCCATTGAGCGTCCAAGTCGATGCCGTAGTCACGTCTGCATTGGATCGACGCTTCGGCCTCGCCGGCGTTGACTTGGATAGTCACATAGAAGTATCAGTAGCCCGGGCGGTAGGACAAAGATTTGGCCCTCTCGGCAGCGCCGTTAACGCTCAGATCGTTTTTGGTGCACTTCAACCTTCAGTCCAGGATTCCACGCTGCCGAGACATACCATAGTCCCTCAGACCGCCGCTAAGGCACCGTCATCAAAAGCTGGAGATCATATTCCTCTCCAGGATCTTCCTTTTGTCAATGAGCTCGCGACAGCTCAGCTGAAGCGATCGAATGACAATGATGGAGGTCAAACCATCAACAAGATGGCAATAGACCTTGACTCCGCGCCCCTGCAAGAGCGGTACATAGACGCTGTGGGTGCTAGAGATGTTGAACAGCAGGATGAGATGAAGACATTCAAAACCCAAGTCGTCAAAGTAAATCCATTGGGCTTACGAATCAAGGAGTCGCAGATAGTAAAAGCGCACGCCAGGGAGGATGTCTTGTCGGCCCACAGCTCATTACCAACAGCGAAAATGCCACAGCCAATTAGAATGATCATCGACACTGATGTCCAACACCTGGAAGCTTCAACCATCAAGCGAGAAAATTCAGGAGAGCAAGTCAGCACAGCCGCTTTAATTCGACCTTATGGAAACCCAAAGAAATATCGATCGAACTACCCAAGACACATGTTTGCTCAAGGCAAGGCATTGGACTATGCTGATAGGGTAATGGAGAGCTCGCCAGATGATTCTATTGAGGATAACGAGTCTCTCTTTGTAGAGACAGAAGATACTGCTCAAGCAACAAGCCTTTTCCCAAAACACCGCATAGCGGACAACATAGAAAACATCATATCTCCTCATATTATAGACGAGCATCCAGAGTCATTGTCGGAAAAATCATACAACACAGCTGAAGATGGTATTACGATTAGTGAGATGATAACTCCACATAGTGACGGACCCTCGCAGCTTTCGAAAGCTAAGATGGTGAACACATCAGAAGTCAAGAAAGCCAATCTCTACGCACCACGCAAGATTGATGCACCGGCAGACGGAAGACCTTTGTCCGGGACACTGTCCCCGCCGCCAAGGAGTCATCCACGACCAAATTTCGCCATTGTCGTCAGCAGTAGTCCTACAGGCAACAATGTACTGCTCGAGGAACAGAGGGAGAAGTTCTCCCGAGGATTGGGAGGAGCTCCTAGTCAGAAAACTCCACATCTAGAAGAAGCGTCGAAGGCTAGTGCGCTTCGAAAGCGTTCTCGACCAGTGGACTCCGGCCAAACCTCCAACACTAAGGCTAAGGAACGGCTCTTTGTGGAGCAAGGGGGAATCTTTGAAGTACGAGATAAAGTTGAGAAACGCGGAGTCAACAAGCTGGAAATCGCAGCTGAAGCAGTGGCAGAGAGCGACGAAAGTGAGGCACCTCGAAAGCGAAAACGGGTGAAGATCATCCCTCCGGGCTACACTGAGGGTCCATCAATACGATTCCTGAAGGTGTTTAGTCAATTTGGTACGAGGGCCAAGAATCGAGGTTATCCTCGGGTGGTCGACCTTGAAAGCTTCACCAATGACAGCAATAAGCAGAGCTTCACAATGGCAGACATTGTAGCTACTATTCTGTGGAATTATGAGCCTCAATCTCTCAGGGCGTTCCTTGACATTGAGAACAATCCAAGCTTCAGCTTCATCCGCAAAGAAGGCGACAAGAAGAAGCGGGATTTTGCGATCGAACGAAAGCAAGAGCCGTTTGGGACGAAGGCGATTGTACGTAGATTTTATTGCTTCCTGAGGATGCTTAGGCTAACGAAGTCGAGCAGGTCGGCTACCATACTAGGAGCCCAGGTCTTCTCTGGGACGAGTACTACGAGTACTCCATTAGAGCGAGTGGATGTTGGGATCCGGTTCGGCACCACCAGACTGGTGCTCTGTGTTCCACCTTGGGTAAGAAAAAGATCCAGGAAGCAGCAGTGGAGTTCGGTAGCGACTTGTTTCAACAAGAAGTCTGGGTTTCGGATGCCGGAGTGGAGATCGTAATCATTAATTAAGCAATAGATAGTATGTCACTTATAAGTAGAGGTTTGGAAGCATTAAGACCATGCTTCCCATCATGCTCTCATTTGTTCCCAAGCCAATGATCCCTACGGAGGTCTTTCTGCTGTAGACACTCCATTGCTTCGATGGTCTAACAGGCAGGCGCATTCATGAGAATTTCAGATGCTTATTGTCATAGTGATGCCTCTTTGAAACTCCTGCCATGAACCCAATCAAGGAGAAAAAGACACAAGCATCACCGTTGGATCAGCGCCAATCAGAATCGAACCTAAGGTACTCTCTTACCTACTTATAAACCAGAAGTGAGTCCGCTTAGTAGCGGCGGGAGAAGCCTTGATCCTGGTAAGGGGTCGCTTATGGTTGTCGAGTCAACGACAGAGCTAACGCATATGGACATAGCGTACAACTACCGTATCATAGAAAATCAACACTTCTGTATCACTACACGCTCGTTGGGCTTGAGATTTGTAGAGCGAGCACAAGTGGCAATTGCGCTTTTCATGAACCGAATATCACGACAGTCTACTTGCAATCTGCCAGTCCAGTTCTGTGCGCCCATCAGCTGTAGAATAGCAGGGCGTGAGCTGCTACTTATTTACGCCCAACAATGACGGCGTCTGACGGCGCTTCGTCAATCAATGTCGCCATCAGAGTCCGCCCGTTCACAGTATGATTCGATTGACTTTCTCGAGAACCGATCTAACAGCTCTCTACAGATTCGAGAAGCTGCGCAACTCTCTCAAGTGCCCGATGGACCTCTCTTTTTGGGCGATGGTTCACTTGCAGGACCAGCCCCTTCGCTGCTGAAGCAAAAGGGAATACGTCCAGTGCTGAAGGTCGTGGACGACAAATGCCTGTATATTTCCATCGGTCCCGAGCACATAATATTAGCTGACTGTGATAGCGTATTTGATCCCCCAGAAGACCATGCTATACAACGAGGCACTAAATCGGTCGGCCCCAATGGCAGAAGATCAAAAGATCAGACTTTCGGCTTCGACAGGGTGTTCGATGAAAACACTACCCAGGGCGAGGTGTACGAAGCCACAACCAGGAATCTGCTGGACAGTGTGTTGGATGGCTACAACGCAACAGTGTTTGCATACGGTGCAACAGGATGTGGCAAGACGCATACGATCACTGGAACAGTACAGGCTCCCGGTGTTATATTTCTCACAATGCAAGAACTATTCGAGCGGATATCGGAGCGTTCGGATGAGAAAGTGACGGAAGTTTCGCTGTCATACCTGGAGATATATAACGAAACGATCAGAGACCTTCTAGTACCCGGAGGGAGCAAACAAGCTTTGATGCTACGGGAGGATGCTAATCATGCGGTTTCGGTAGCAGGACTGTCAAGCCATCATCCGCAAAATGTACAGGAGGTGATGGACATGATAGTTAGAGGAAATGAATACAGGACGATGTCTCCTACCGAAGCCAACGCCACTTCTTCTCGATCACATGCCGTGCTTCAGATCAACGTATCTCAGAAAGATCGGAATGCGGACATTAATGAACCTCATACTATGGCGACTCTCAGCATCATTGACCTTGCAGGAAGCGAGCGAGCGAGCGCCACTAAGAACAGGGGCGAACGCCTGACAGAAGGCGCCAATATCAACAAATCATTGCTGGCTTTGGGCAGCTGTATTAATGCCCTCTGCGATGCGAGGAAGAAGAATCACATTCCCTATCGGAACTCGAAGCTGACTAGGTTGCTCAAATTCTCTCTTGGAGGCAATTGCAAGACAGTTATGATTGTATGCGTAAGCCCCTCAAGCCAGCATTTTGATGAAACGCAAAACACATTGCGATACGCCAACCGAGCCAAGAACATCCAGACTAAAGTAACACGGAATGTGTACAATGTCAATCGTCATGTCAAGGATTTCGTTATAAAGATCGACGAGCAGATGGCACTCATTAAGGAATTACAAGAGCAGCAGAAGTGTTCCGAGGGTTTTGCATTCGCAAAATTTCAACGTCAAACAGAGAAGCGAGAAACAATCACGCGAGAAGGTGTCACTCGTATACGTGGCGCCTACGAGAATTCTGAGAAAGAGCGCGGAGAGAAAGCGAACAACATGAAGAAGCTAAGGCAGATCGAGAGACGGATAGCCATGATCTCTTCCTGGGTTGCGGCTTTCGATCAAGTATGCGATAACGCAGAAGATGAAGGCGCCCTTAATAACATCTCGGCAATGCGCAAAACTGCACATGGCATCTTGCTAGAACTTGAGGGCAGCAGACATCACTACCACCAAAGAATATCTAAGAATAACTGGGACCGAGCAATCGATTCAGCTTTACAGAACGGGCTCAAGCAGCTCGGTGAGGCGGATGGAAGAGCAGATGGACAGGATGCAGCCCTCTTAACCAAAGAAGCGGAGCTTCTGAAGGCTAACGCTGATCGAGAAGCTTTGGTTGCCGTCGCTGAGGATGAGAAGGCAGGCGATGCTGCCACTGTGCAGGTGCTGCTACAGACTCATTTCGAAACGATAGCTGCCATCCACAGTATCTTAGCAATGAACGAGGAAGAAGCCGTTGATGCGGCGAAGAGCATACTTCGCAAGATACTGACTGGCTGCAATTCCGTTACATCCCACATCATCAAGCCAGACGGTAGCCTTATGCCTACGGAAGTATTCCCGCCTACTAGATCTGGGACCCCAAAGCGAAAGAAACAAGTAGGCTCTGGTGGCATGTCTCCATTCAAATCAACGTTGCCTCCCCCTTTAAATTACATCCCTAGTAATTTAGGCTCACCTGCTCGATCTTCACCCAAACGGCGAAAGGCTGCTGCTGTCAAGAAGGGCGTATCATTCACCCCAAAGAAGAAGTCTCCCGGCAAGCTGCTAAAGAGAGGCGTACGGTGGCGAGATGACACCGACCAGGGAACACTCGCGGAATTTGAGAAATCCCCACAGCGGACAGAGCTGAGGTCCGATGCATCGTTCTCTGAGTCTCCTGTCCACCAATCTTCAGACACAACCATGAGTGCTCCATTCGAGCAAGCCGTAGATGGCTTGGATTTGACCGGCTCCTCTCCCATTCCCGCCCCGCCCATACCATCACTTGAGTCAAAACCTAAACACAATCGATTCAAGGCTGGCTTCCTGACAAAGAAATCCGATGGATCTCCACCACCACCAACATTGACCAACTTTTCATCAGACTCAGACCATTCTCCTTTACGTGAAATCGAGCCAAGCAAGGCTACAAACCGTTCTTCGTCTCTATCATATGTTGAGAACATCAGCAACAACATGAAGCCAAATGACAGCGCGAACAGCTCGGGTTCAGACCGCGAGGAGAATTGGAAAGCCAACAAAAGCGACGCCATCAAGATCAAGGCCGCCGTAAAACGAGGGTCGACGGCAGCCCCAACAAGTAACAACCCGCTTAATCGTCAGCAGCGACGGCGAAGTCCCACAAGTGCGTCGTCTGGAAGCCCGCCCAACGAAAATGCTATGTTCACAGCGTCTCACGCACGTCGTATGGTCAAGAGCGAAAAGGAGGTTGACTGGAAGGCTAGCATACTCAGTCCACGCACGGCGCCTGTGACCAAGCATGCGGGCTCACGAAGAACTACCATGGGTGAGACAATTCGGCCAAGGGAGAATGGAACGGTCAGCAGGGAGGCCATACGGCCAAGTACGGCTGTCACTGGTAGTGGAGGTAATCCTCGAGGCAGTCTCCTCCCTAGCGGTAAAGGCAGTTGGAGATGATCCTCGGAGCTTCAAACGGATCTTTCATTTCGAATCAAGACTATGAAGCAGCATTGGCTACGAAGTAGTCAGTAAGGCGTTGCTCGGTAGGATCGCCGGCGTATGGACATATCAAAACGACTGAACATCGGCAGTATTGGTATACGCTAGCCTGAGCGATATGAATGAAATTGTCGCTACATTCAATCAATGCTTCCAAATCCCCCCTTTTTTTGATACAGAGGCTTAACGCGGTGATTCCATATCGTAATCGTACCTCGCCACTTAGATTAGTCATACAATTCTGCCCTAAGACTTTGGTTGACATCATCCGAAGATCCATGCCGAAGACATAAACACATACAACACCCCCAATTATCGACCATCTATCTCAATCAAACCGCAACCATCCTGTCTCTTACACCACGTACCCTAATCCTCCTGTCCCTGACCATCCTCATGGCTTTCACCACCATGCCCACCTTCCTCAACCGGCTCTTCCGCCCCTTCACCACCTCCACAAGCATGTCCCTCAACCCCACCGGCACCTCCACCCAAGCCATCCCAGACAACGCCCAGAAATGCACCGTAGCAGCCGGTTGTTTCTGGGGCGTCGAACACCTGTTTCGGAAAAACTTTGATGGCAAGGGTCTTTTAGACGCACGAGTCGGTTATATTGGTGGCGATACGCAGAATCCGGGATACAGAGCTGTCTGCTCTGGACGCACTGGTCGTACGTCACACTCCCTCTTACATCTACCCTTCTCCCCCATCCTATAGCACTACAGACTAACGACTCTCCAACCCCAGACGCCGAATCCCTCCAAATGACCTTCGACCCCGCCCTCCTCTCCTACACCACCCTCCTCCAGTTCTTCTACCAAATGCACGACCCCACCACCAAGAACCGCCAAGGCATGGACAGCGGCACGCAGTACCGCAGCGCCATCTTCTACCACACGCCCGAGCAGAAAGAGGAGGCGGAGCTAGTAACCAAAAAGGTGCAGGAGCAGTGGTGGACGAAGGGGACGGTGAGCACGGAGGTGCTGGAGGCGGGGCAGTGGTGGGATGCGGAGGCTTATCATCAGTTGTATTTGGATAAGAATCCGGGGGGGTATGAGTGTCCGGCGCATTTTGTGAGGAAGTTTGCGGCGTTGGGGTGAGGGGTGGATGGGTAGATGGGAGGGGTGGGCAGGTGGTTCTGTGGTGTGGTCAATGTGCACAGGTTTCGTATAAATGCTATAATCCTGACGACTACGAATGAAATCTTGCAATCGGTCTCTGAAATCTTGTCGCCTGATTCTTGAGGCTTATTGGAGTGCGAAGCGTAGACTTCCAATATCGTTGATCGTAGATGAGACTTATGTTGTATGGTTCATCGCCTTGGGTGAGACTCGAGTTGAAAAGGTCGGCTTCCATGCTGCAGCAAGGCAAAGGGACGACACAACAACACTTGACTCAACTCTCAGAAGAACTATGATACAAGTACCAAGATAGTAGGCTAAGACTAGTCTATCCGTTCCCAGTTATGCACCAATGATGCCTTGTACGTGCTATCTCATTTCCAACTCCAACCTGCTGAATGCACTCAGCCGTTTACAACATTATCTTCTCAATTCGTTCTCTTCCGACTCAGCCACTGTCCCAGACTGCTCCTTCTCCTCCGCCTAGGCTCCACAGCCTCACCCTGTTCCACACTTTGGAACCCTACCCCCTGTTCTCCTCTTCCATCTGCATCCGCATTCTGACCCTCCCCACTCAACGCATTCCCTGCCCTCTCACTCACCTTTCTTTCCTTCCTTCCCCTCCCCCCTCTCAACTTTGGATGCTTCAATATACACTCCTCCATCGTCTCCTTACCATACAATCCTGGCAGCATGTACTTCTCCGTCGGTTGCATCATAGTTTTGTCGACGGCCCACGCCTGCAGCGCTGCCAAATAGTCCGCTTCGGATTTGTGTCCTTTGTATTTTATTTTGCGAGGCGTGTACGGGGGAAGGAGGCTGTGGTTGTCAGGAGCACTGCGGGGTGGATCGGCGGGTGGTGATTGGAATCGTACGCTGCGTTGGGGCGTTGATCGGGCTCGCGATCGGGTCTCGCGGGGAGGTGGGGCGGCTGGTGCATAGTAATCTGGAGGAAGGGGGGAGAAGGGGGTTGGGGATGTGGAAGGGCAAGAGATGGAATTGTGGATGAGGGGGAAATGGTCTGCTGAGGGAGCGTCTGCTGCCATAGCCACGTAAAGCAGTAGCTGAAAAGAATGACAGTATGGAAGGGAGAGACAAATTGGAAGAGTCCTCGTGAAGTAATTTGTACTAAAGGGTACCTGCGTTGGAATGACGTGAGCAGAGGGTAATAAAATGTTGGAGACGCAAAGAAATTAGAAAGGCCGCAAAACCGTTGTGGTTGCGTGGCGCGCATGGCTGCTGTGGACCTGTCAGAAGCTCGATTAGGAGCACGAGGGTTTATCGAGCTGTTGGCGCATGGAGATCGTGAACACCACTAGACCGAGCGGGCCGTTGAGCTTTGACGATTGTGATGGAGTGCAGGCAGTATGTTCGTCTGGCTGAACTGCGATCATGTACGATGATAGATCATGGAAAGATTCCAACTCTGCATGTTTCAAAAAGAAGAGGTTTGTGCAACGAGGCGGACTAGACTGAGGATGGCTAGTTTCTTGGCGTTTGACGGGTTACGGTAAACTTGCAGACTCATAGTACAGTACTTTTCATCTATAATTTGACAGGTTTGTGAAGCACATACTACTCTGCAGATCTCTTCCTTGAAGTACATCATGCTGTGGGCTTCGTCTGTCTTCTGCCATTGAATCGTTGAACATCAAGCCATTCTCAGCAAATGTCGACCACTCGGACGGAAGAAATAGAACTTACGGACTATTCAAGAGGAAGAGATTTTGCCCCAGTTGATACAGCAAACGTTGTCGATGGCAGGCATGGAGACGTGCCGAATTCAGCAGTTGAAGCAATTCCCGATGGAGGGTATGGATGGACCGTCGTTTTTGCATGTTCAGTTGTCACCTTCATGATCAATGGTTGGAGTGGTTCCTGGGGAATTCTCCAAACAGCTCTCGTTCAAGACTACCCGAACCAAGAATCGACGACTTCGCTGTCCTTCGTCGGCTCACTCGGTATTGCCCTCTGTGTCAGCCTCGGACTTGCCTCTGTCCGATTATCACAGCTGATTGGTGCGCGCTACAGTATGTTGCTGGGCGTACTCGTGATGAGTTTTGGCATTATGTGTGGTGGCTTCACTGTGAACAATCTTGGTGGGTTATTTGTAGCTCCAGGGATCGCGTATGGACTCGGCGGCAGTCTTACATATACAATGAGCAATAATCTGCCAGTACAATGGTTCAGCAGCAAGCTTGGTACTGCAAATGGACTGGTGAAGCTGGGCGGGGGCCTTGGATCCACTATTATGGCAATTGCCGTTCAAGCACTCATTGACAAAGTGGGAATTCCTTGGACCTTTCGAATACTTGGCCTCTTCTCGTTGGCGACCGGCGTCCCCGCTGCATTACTCGTCAGGGAACGTATGCCATCTAATAATGCTCCGTTCGTCAACTTGTCACTGTTCAAGAGTATGCCATTTTGCTGTCTGTTCCTTGCTGGGGCTGTAGGTACCTTCGCACTCTTCGTTCCACCGTATTTCCTGCCACTATTTGCCCACTCGATCGGACTGTCAGCTTCAACAGGAGCAGGCATTGTCGCAGCTTTCAATGCTTGCACCGCGATTGGTCGCTTCGGAGCGGGATTTGCCTGCGACAGGTTCGGCTCCACCAACATGCTGTTATTGACCATGGCTCTGAACGCTGTGAGCATGCTTGCTATATGGCCGATATCTGACTCATTAGGACCATTGATTGTTTTTGCTGCAATCAACGGAATCGCAAATGGCGCGTTTTTCGTGACCATGCCTACAGCCATTGGCCGCATGATAGAACCCGGCCAGGCAGTGGTAGGAATGGGAATGGCTATCACAGGCTGGACTGGAGGGTATCTTATGGGCAGTCCTATCGCAGGAATGTTGATCGCTGCTACTGGCGCAGAACAGGCGCATTCCGTCAGACCATACAGAGCTGCTATCTTCTATGCCGGTGGCATTGCATTGGCTTCCGCTGCATTTGTGCTTGTTGCACGGCTAAGGATGGACACTAAGCTGATCAAGAAACTATGAAGGCCAAATTATGGCACCTTACACATCTAGACTCACGCTCGGAACGTGGCGGACGTTCGTTTATTTCATGAGCCGCTGGCTACAAGCTAACTTCAGGAGGCATACCACTCATCCGTTGTCACAGGCACTATCGTTGGAAGAAACGGACTATGATGGTCATCCATGTCGTCGACGTGGCCGGTCGAAACGACATGTCAAAACCTCAGTAGGCTCGGCTCCATCGAATCAGCAGCCGTGATCAATTACTTGTTCTACTGTTTCTATCCATTAACCATGCACTCACCGCTGCAGAAAGACTTTACATGAAGCTCTCTATCTCCTTGCGAATCACACCATCTGCGGCCACCCCCAAAGCCAAGCCGTGCTTCTGTTACAAGACTGGTGACCGAAAGCGAAGACGGCTTCTGGGTGACCCTCGTCATCACTCTCGTCGAGTCGTCTGGCATCTCATATCTCCTTACCCTTGGAAAGGAGCAGGCCTAAGTCATCCTTATATCTGACTTATATTTGTGGGCTTAGCAATTGTAACGTTCACGATTTTTGACACTGGCGCCAGAGCCAGACTCTAGATGCTGGGAACGCCATGGATGTGGCTAGGGCAGTTTTCGGCAATACTTGCTTTGCGGTCGAGACGCTGTAACTATTCCTCTCTATGGAAATTACCGGAACAGTAACTTATACTGCGGATTCAACAAAGCCAACGGCTTTGTTGTCGAAACTTGTACACACACACACTCACAGAAGACTGCTATGACGCTGAAGGTATGATTGGCAACTGGGGCTGCAGTCTCACAGGTTCGGCGCATCGGAATCCATGGCCGCGATGGATGCTTGAATTCTTGAAAGCCGAGGAAGAAGGTGATAAGGGAAACGACGACGGTGATCATACAAATTTGTTCTGATGGCGGTTTTGTACTCTTCCGTGATATTGTGGGATCTGGTATTATGATGGAGAAAACGGGACTGGGTGAGAACATCTTGTGAACACCACGTTACATGCGCAAAGAACTGGACAAGACCTGACATAGAAGCTATAATATACTGTATATATTCATCAACGACATACACAATAGATTCTATTAGTCTTTAAATGGAGCCAACAAATTAATGAGAGCACTGACTGAACAATCGATGGCCTGGTGTCGATGTACATATCCAATAGCTATTCCATTCATATCTCCTTATCCAGATCGCTCAATGTCGAAAGTCGTCTCTCATCCCAATAACTTCGTCGCAGCGTCAATATTCCCCTCAATGATCCTACTCCACCGCTACAGCACATCACAAAAAAAGTCAGTCAATCACCCTTCCCCAAACCGCAACAAAAGAAATCACATACCTCAACACCCTCCACATCCCCCCCATCCACCGCCTCCACCAGCCCCGGAAACGTCGCACCAGCATACCCCGTCCACAGCCCCGGCGCGAAAACAACATGCTTGAACCAACTCCGCCCATCCAAACCTTTCTCATACAAGAAGCAGCGTTCGAAGTGCTTGTATCCGTCATTCACCCTCTTCACCTGATAATACAGCCGCGCTTTCCGCCACCATTGCCACCACGGCACGCCGTCGCTTATGCTCTCTGCGATTTCGGCGGCTTTGGCGTCGAAGATTGTGGTTGCGTTGTGCAGACGGGTGATGGCGTTGTGCAAGTTGGTGAAAGTTGTCGTAGAGAGCGAGTGAATCAATGCATTTGGGGAGGCAGTAGCCTTGGTCTTGACGGACGATAGGTATCTATCGAGGCCGATGGCGTAGTCGGTAGCGTTGAATGCGATGATAGGTGTTTCAATCAATGCGGCCGCGAAGAGCGCCCATACTTTCGTGACAGCGACGTGATAGTGCCACCCCGGATCGCCATAATTGTCCATCCACGCGAAGCTGTCGTAATTACTATGGTAGTGATACACAGGACTATTCTTGGAGGAGGCGAAGCCAAGATCGACGCTGGGGATGCCGGCAAAGTCTTGGAAGGCGGTGAAGTCGCTTCCAGAACCCATGGTCTTGATGTGTCCGTCCCAGAGGTCGCGGACCGTTTGGCCGCTGACGGTTTGGTTGGGCGACCGGACGAGGGAAGTCGCTTCATAAAGAGCCTTATTCAGGATCGGGGACGCTGCGGCTTCGAAGTTGGGCCCTCGCGTCCCGACATCGACGTTGAGATAGGCGACGGCGGCTTTTGAGAGCCAGGGGATGTATTCCTCGACCCACTCGGTGGAGCCGATCAGGCCGTATTCTTCGCCGTCCCAGCTGGCGAATACGATGGTTCGGAGAGGTTTCCAGCCCTTTTTGAGGGCTTCTCCGAAGCTGCGAATGACTTCGTTCATTGCTGCAGAGCCGCTGTTTGGGTCCCCGGCTCCGCCTGCAATCCAAGCATCTCGATGGTTTCCTAATATTATCACTTCATCTTTTAGGGTTCCGTTGATGATACCAATTACGTTCCACAACGGAGTCGTGATATATTCCTGTTCGTTGATTAAATTCAGGACCGAGCCCGGGGGAGAAGGTCCGATGTTGTATTCAACGCCCTTAAATCCAAGACCACCACCCTGCCAATATTTGTTGAAATCAGATGCTTTTGGGCCATACCCATTCAATGCTCTGAGTATAGGTACAGCATCTATGTATGATATCGGTACGGAAGGAATAGCAGGTATGGCATGGAATGGATCCTGACGTGGAACACCCGGCTTTGAAGGATATCCAGGTGTAGTAGGATCTCCAGGAGCTACGCCTAGAGTTGTCAGCTCCTCTTTCACCCAAACACAACACCATGTCAACCTACTTAGAAATTGCGTACTTCCCCTCTGCACGCTACTTGGGTTCCTCGCTGGTCCGTCAGGATAAGTCTTGTATCCGTTTGCCTCTGTGACATCCCCATCTTCCTGTGGATCCGTATACATGACAACTCCGATCATACCCAGCTCTTGCGCCCTTCTGACCTTTAACCCGCGGAAAACGTGGCCATACTTTACTAGAGCTATATTTCCTTTCAGACTAACATTCGCCTGAATCAAATCCTCGAAATCATGATAGGTACCAAAATTCACATAGACGTATTGACTCGTGACATTTCCACTTGCAGAGTACCCATGGAACGTGGGTATTCGGTTGTCCAACCCGCTTGTTGGGTCCTCGTCTATTACATCTTCTTCCATTCTGCATCCGTGTTTGACCTTGTACATGCTACCTCCATTCTCATGCACCTCATCTTTCTCAACAGGTCCAGCCTTGCTCTTCCGTACCTCCTCCAAAAGCGCCAATCGATGGCCCAATGGATAATTGATGTATATAGCATAATCCACTATACTACTCTTGACTCCCCATTCCTCCCATTTCTCTCTCGTCCAGAGTGCCTGACTCAGATTCTTGCCAGCCAAATGGGGCCCAGCCGTATAATACTCGCTCCATTCCCTTACTTTCTCTTCCTTTGGAGTTTCCAGGAGAACTGTTTTCAGATCTTCGTAGCTCAGCCCGTTGCTGCTTGGCCATGCTCCGCTGGGATAATCTGTAGACCATGGCAGATATGAGTTATGCTTCGACGCCCATTCTGACTCGCTGTTATCGCCAGGAAGCCAGTGTGCGGGGATGACGAAGAAAATCAAGACCACAACAAGGGTACTGGCGAGGGCGATGGTCCAGAATCGACGAACGTAATTGTGAGAATAGCGAGGGCGTCCGGGGGTAATGATGACGGTTTGGATCAGAGGGGTTCGTTCATCATTATGGGGAGGCATTGGGATGGCGGCGAAAAAGAATGTAAATGTACTCCAGTCTTCTCGCGCCCTCCTGGTGCAAGACGTTAAGACTAGCAAACCACTGCTATAACGCCAGCTTCGTCCGATTGATGACCGTACTTTGATCCTTGGTCCCCATTAGCTCAGCGATAAGATTCATCTAACCCTAACCCTAGATGGCTCTAGACTCGAAGCGGTAAAGGTACTTGGACCCTAAAAGCGGGCGCCTACCCCAATCAACCTTAATAGGGAGATTAACAATATGTGAAATCCCCTTAAAATGTTACGAGTCTAATAGAATCTTTGTAGCCAGCTCAATAGAGGTTAAACGGGGGAAGAGAAGGGTTTAACTTGAGGCTAGGGCTAAGGGTGTGAATTATACTAGACGGCTCGGAAGTTTTGGCCAACCCCCTTTCGTGGGTGTGTGAAAGATTCGTTGCGTTTGCAGGCAGTTTCGGTCCAGCGTGTGGTCGTACTTGTAGAAGCAGAAGTTGTATCTAAGGACCAGTACATCTGCGGTACCCTCTGCGACGAATGCAAGGAGATATCTGTGCCCATGTCGGTAGCATTGAATGTGGCGCCAGTCGCCCGAAGGGCGCAATGGAGAACATCCTCCACCCGAGGAGCCCTTCTACGAGTCTTTTATGGAAGTCTCTTCACGAAAGGGAGTGTAAATACGGATGTTGTAGTGCCTCAGACGCTGCCGGTCTCTTGGTGTGATCCACAACGAGTAGGTATTCCAGAAAATCTGTTAACTCCGGCGATACCTTTGGGCCTGGCAACCTTTTGAGCTCCTGACGTAAGGTCCCTACTTTGATAAATTGTGTTTCCAGTTTAGTGTCCGGATGCTCAAAGCTGGTCGATTCGAGATGATCAGCGAGCAGGAACTCTTCCTGATAATCGGGATTGTTGATGGGTGGATTCAGCGGGCCTATCAGACGCCGGATCTTTGCAAGACACCACGCTTCAGTAAGTCCTTCGACTATCTTGTCCTTGGCCCCAAAAATAACAGATGGAGACAACCAGTGTACCAACTTCGCAATCAGCCAAGATCGTGACGGAGGCTATACGACTAACCGTAACACCAAGTGACCATACATCCGAAGAATGCCAACAACCGAGGCCTCGCCACACCTCTGGGGCCCGAGTTGGAAGACTCTGGACGCGTATCTTGTCATATCCTTCCTGCAACACTGCAAGAATAAGCATCGTTCGTGGTGTTCGTAGGGGTGAATGCTCACTGTTCCCTAGATCTCCCACTTTGACCACTGGAGAAGGCGTGTCGATGCTGGAGAGAAAAATGTTGTTGGGATTAATGTCTAATCGTTTAGCCATTAATATATCACAAACGAAAAGAAAGAATAAACTCACCAGTATGTACTGCACCATACTGCGTTTTCAGAAGGACCAGAGCTAACAGGACTGATTTCGCAATGATTTTGGGAAGGTTCGAATTCTGTCGGAATTGATCAGGAGATACTGTTCGCAGGTCATGTTCCATCCATTCAAACACCAGGCACGGTGGATCTTCGGTCCTCGATGTGCTCTTAGCACGTATACCATCTCCGTCCGGTCCAACAACATCGTGCAGAGTTCGAATATGTTGACACGATACGACAGCCGGCAGCTTGTAATTACTACGTTCGCGTTCCAAGCATATTTTCTCAGGTCCTAGCTCAGTCTTCACCATAGCACTGGATACGACTAAGCTATCAGTCCAATAATATAAGTCTGTTCAGGTAGCCTTACAATTTTGCTCTGATAGAAGAGCTTGGTATGACCTGCGCTTTAAAGACCGTTGGAGCCTTTAACGCCTCTACCAGTCGATACGTTCCGTTTCGTCCTCTGAGAATCTGCCCGATGCTTAGAGCCATTTCCTCTGAGATTATCGAGAATTCAGGCCGTACTAATCTTCGGGAATACTGGTCCTTGTTGTTGAATAACGTGATTTTAAGCAATTCTATATATCTAATACTCTAGGGAGGTAAGAATATAAGGTAGACTGACCGTCGATTCGGGATTCGGTACCAAGATTCGGTACTAACTATTGGTACCGACTCGAATACTCGGTACCAGATTTTGGTACCGACTCGCCAAGGCCTCGATACCTTGGCGAATCGGGTTAACCCGACTCGAATCACTAAGGTATTACTAAGACGCCAAGCCCCTAATAAAATAGTAAGGGACACTAAATTTTTTCTAGAATTACCCCTATACTAAAAATAGATTTTTTTTAAATAGAATTTTAATACCCCCTTTAGTTCCCTAGGGATATACATTACCTTTTTATATTAGTAAACTAGGAAGTAGAATAGAATATTAGGATCTGTACTACCCGTATTTTCCGCCTTTTCTATACCCTATACAGGTTTATTAAACCTTTATATATAGCTAGAGCGATTATTATATATTTAGTATATTTAAAGAACCCTTAACCTTTATAGATTATCTAGCTAATACTCGCGTATAGGTTACTATATATACCTAGGCGAGAATATTAAGTAGTAAACCCTTCCTATTAATTTATCCTATTTTATTTAGTTATATAGTTAAATTATTTTATAAAGTATATATTTTATATAGTTATTATAGACTTATTATATTTAATATACGTAGTATTAACTTATAATATATAAAGATATCTTAGAATAATCTTATTATATTATAATATTATAATATTCTATTTCTATTTAATTTATTCTTATTTAGCTTATTATTATTTATCTCCCTAGAAGGGTTCTATACGCGTATACTATCTCTATATTATTAGCTAATAATCTAACCTTCTTTATTAAGTAGATTACCTTTATTATTTTTATTTTTATTTATAGTTATATCCTCCTTTAATACCTTATAACTACTATCTATTAGATCTATTATAGCTTCTACTAATTTATATATCTTAGATTAAGTAGTTTTTATATTAGATATAGCCTTTTTAAGTTCTAAGGAGTTATTTATAAGTTTAAGTAATATTATTTCTTTATCTTAGCTAATTTAATTAACCTATATAATACCCTACGTTTTATTCCTTTATAACTACTTAGGGTTAAAGATAGTAGTAAATTTTACTACTATATATATATATCTTATAAATAGAAGTATATTAGACCTAATAAGGATCTATAAGATATTATTAGGATATAAACTCTTCTTACTATCTTTACCTTCCTAGAAGAGTTTAATAATTTTAGTAACTTTATACTTAACTAGGCCTAAATAGATTAGGGTAATAGGTTTCTTTTATATATCGCGGATTACTTATATATTAATTAGCGCTTTAGTCCTAAGGTAATTATTAGACTAACCGTCAAGTCGGGATTTAGTACCAAGAATTGGTACCGACCGAATACTTAGTACTAGCTCCGGGTACCGACCGAAATACTCGGTACCAGCTATTAGTACCGACTCGCCAAGGCCTCGATACCTTAGCGAGTCAGGTTAACCCAACTTAAATCGCCAAGGTATCGCCAAGACGCCAAGCCCCTAATAAAATAGTAAGGAATACTAAATTTTTTCTAGAATTACCCCTATACTAAAAATAGATTTTTTTTTAATTAGAATTTTAATACCCCCTTTAGTTCTCTAGGGATATATATTACCTTTTTACATTACCTTAAAAGAATTACCTTAGTTAGGCTAGGTAATAATAATAATAATGCTTAGTAATATAGTAGTAAGTTATAGATATAATAGTAAATACTACTATAAATAGAAAATATTATTAATATTATAGTTATTATCTCTATAGGAATAGCTATTATCTTTCTTATTACCTTATTTACTATTAAGAATTACCTAGGTAATAATAATAATAATGCTTAGTAATATAGTAGTAAATTATAGATATAATAGTAAATACTATTATAAGAAGAAAATATTAGTAATATTATAGTTATAGTTTTCCTAGGGATATGCATTACCTTTTTATATTACCTTATTTACTATTAAGAATTCCCTAGGTAATAATAATAATAATAATAGAAGAAAAAATTTAAAAATATAGGAAGAAATACTACTAAAAATAGAAAATATTACTAGATAAGATGTCTTAGCGATTCGAGTCAATACTTCGGTACTAATACTCGGTACCTACTAAGGTACCGACTCGAATACTCGGTACCAACTCTTAGTACCGACTCGAATACTCGGTACCAGATTTTGGTATTAAATCGCCAAGACTCGAGTCGGGTACCCGACTCGAGTTCGAAGTACTAACTCGACGCGGTTAGTCTACGTTAACCTTATTAAAATAATAACTATAATAATACTTACTATAACAACCTATATTAGAAGCCTTCGATAGGCTATTAAGGCTACCGGCTGAACTAGAACTAGTAGTTTAACTAAGGAGTAAACGTCCGTACTCTACCCGTACAGCTAATAAGGCTATAAATTATAGTACTAGTAAACGCGTCCTATTCTTAATCTAATAGATAATATTAACCTTAATAAGGTCCTTAATATAGATAGAATTAGAATTAAAACTAATAGGGCCGGATACTATTTAGATTAAGAGGTATATACTCTTAGAAGCCTTAACGAGCCTATTAAGCTACTATAGAGGATACTAAGAACTTAGAGAACCTATAGTAATATAATTAAGAAGATAATAACGCGTTATAACCTACTAATAATCCTAATTAATACTATAATAAGGGTTTATCTAAGTAATACCTAGATAAGCTATTATAATACTATTAAGTATTAGTTATAGAAGACTTTAAATAGTAGGATAAAGGTTTTAATAACTACTTCTTAGCTATACCTACGTTATTACTAGATTATAGATATTAATATTATACTAAGAGATTCTTATCTAAAAATAAACTCTTTATTTACCTCTAAGACTATTATTAGAAATCTACTATATTAGACCTAGTAAAGCCTTTAATAAGGACCTTATTAATAATATCTATAGTAGACGTAAATATGTTAAACCCTTCTATAGATAATCTACTAATTATCTATTCTTTAGTAGAAGCTATCTAAGGAACGGGCTATACGTTTAAGAAATACTACTATATATTAACCTCTATTAGCTAGACTACTAATAGAGAAGGTATTAAGATATACGCTAATCCGGGGTATATAATATTAATAATAGACGCTACCTTTATTCCTAAAGATACTAAAATTAAGATTATACCTACTAGTATTCTAATAAGAGGTCTTAGGTCTAAACTATATTATTTAGATAAGTTTACTACTATTACCTTCTACCTTAAGGGTAGGGCTAATAATAAGTCGGCTATCGCCTGAATTATATAAGAGGTCTATATTATAGACGACCTTAAGGCTAAAATACTTATAAGAGTAGATATTATTACTCCTAAAGAGATAGTACTAGATTTCGCTAAGTAACTAATTATAATTAGTAGTTACTAGGATATTACTATAAGGCCTATACCCGCTAGCTCTATAATAGCGTGTTAGGTAATAAAAGATATAGAGTCACGTTATAGGGTTTAATAATAGGTATAAGTCTACTAATAGATTAGGTAATAGGCCTACTATAATAGTAGAACTAATCTCTAAGGAACTTAGAAGAATAATAGGGGATAGCTAGGAAGATATATATCTACTAGGTATAAGCTTAGTCTAGGCCTCCTATTACTAGGATATTACCCTATATTTCTAATGAAGGTTACTTAAAGTAGGTTATAAGGTAGCGCGTAAGGCGTATATATACCTAAGCCTAATAAGTACCTCCTCTCCTAGGCCATAGTCCCTAGAGCTAATAAGATTAACTAGAATACTTATTAAAAAACCTTAAAACTATATAAAAAAAATAAGGGAAAAGAGTTATTTAATATACTATTATTAATATAGCGTTAGTATTAGCTAGGCTATACGCGCGTACTAAAACCTTTTATAAGGTAGTAATAATATTATATAATAGTTAGTAATAGAGTATATTACTAAATTATCTAGATAATATATATATACTTCTAAACTATTTATATCTTTTAATTATACTAAGATAATATATAATATAATTTAGAATTATTCTAAATACCTTTAATATATAATTAGATACTTAGCTTATTAACTTTAAATATTAAGATATATAATATTTTTATATAATTAATATTATTATATATTAATAGGGAAGAACTTATTAGGTATAGGCGTTAGTAATATATATTAGTAATAATATAGAAATAAGAAGATAATATTAACTAATAGGCGCGTATACTTTATTATTAATAATAGACTAAATATTTATAAATATAAGATATAATAAGTAACGCGTTACTCTAATATATTAGTTATAAAATTAGATAGAACCTTTATTATTATTATTATAATTTAAATAACTTTAAAGGAAATTATACTAAGATAGCGCCGTAGGATATTAATAAAGTTCTTATCCTAATATTTAAAACTTCTTATAATTCCTTTAACCTCTCTTATAAGTAATTACTTTAGCTTAATAATATTATAAAATATATTTATTAATATATATAATATTCTTATTATATATTATATATAATATTTCTCTTATAAGTACTTATAATATCTTATTAATATCGCGTAGTATTTATTAATTTATTAATATTATATATAGATATTAACTTATTTTAAGTATATTTACTTATATATACTATATAATAGCTCGCTAACTTATATAATATATCTCTTCCTTATAAGACTTATTTTATAAAGGGTTTAGATAATTATAAATAAAGTAATACTCCCCCTTATTATTAATATACTAATAGTTATTATAATATTAATTATTATATAAAGGTAAGTATATTAACCCTTTAACTTTATAATAGTATAAATACTTATTATAATAGATCCTAGCTCCCTTTTAAAGGAAGGCGAGGAAATCTATATATATTATTACTAGGACTAGCTAGGTAGATATATATTTAGTAAAGAGAAAGAAGCTTAATAAGAAGATAACCTAATAATAAAAAGCTTATAAGTAGATAGTTATAATAATTAAATTAGCGCCTAATATTATTACTAACTTATAGGCTTTAATTAATATACTAAATATATAGAATAATAAGTTAGAGAGTTAAGTAGAACTCCTCTAAACTAAACTTAATAATATTTAGTAGTATAAGAATATACTAGATAATCTTAACCCTATAAAGCCTTTAGACTTTAAAGGATTTAATAATTAAAGGTTAATTTATAACTATACTTTAATATAGATAAGTTATTTATATATTTTATTTACTTAAGTTATTTATTAGGTATAAGATACCTAGGCTTATCTTTTATTAATTTATCCCTAGTATCCTTATTAGATTATACTAAGATTAAAGGTATTCTTCTAATATAATATATTATTAATAGCTTAACTCCTTAAATAATATTAATAAAGAATATTTTTAAAATATATTACTATACTTATAAGTATACTTATATATAAGAGATTAATTATTATATAATATATATAAAGATAATAGTCTTAACTTATATTATAACTTATTATATTATTACTACTTATTTAATATAGGAATATATTTAATATTTTATTTACGCTTTAATTATACTAATATATTATAGGCTCTTATTAATTTATAAGACCTATTAAGGTCTTTATCTAGTACCTATTAATTATATTTACTACCCTAACTAGTCTACTTAACTTTATACTAGATACCTTATTTATTATTAACCTTACTAATAATTTCTTCTACCTCCTATTATTCCTTATTATTAATAAGTTTAGGTGATTATATAAAGATATCTACTATAATAGAGTAGTCTCTTTAGTAGTAAGGTTTAATTAGTAATATATAGAACGTATTATAGATCCTATATAATAGTAGTAATAGTAGATAATACGCCTATAAACCGACCTTATTAATAACCTAGAATAGTCCTATATACTTATAAGCTAACTTCTTACTTAGGCGTTATTACTTTAGGTTCTTTATAGCTAATATTACTAAATTACTAATATTATATATTTATAACTTATAATTCTAATTATAATACTTTACTTAAGATACTTAGGTAGCTTAAAGGCGTTTTATAACTTTATCCCTTATAATTTATAATATTCTAACTCTATTATTTATAGTAGGTATCCTCCCTTCTAGGAACTCGTCCTTAAGTTCCTAATAAACTTCTAGGTAATAACCGTATATAAGAAAAAACGGTATTATTCTAATAGAGGAATAAATACTATTTATATATATAAATTTAGTTATAAGTAGTTACCTAGCCTAATTTATTTACTTATTATTAGTAAATATATATAAGTAGTATTCTAATACCTAATTCTAACGCTTAGTCTACCTATTAATTTATAAGTAAAAGGCTATACTTAGGCGGCGTTTTATCTTAGAGTAAAAATAGACTACTAACTAAAAGGTACTTATAAAGATAGAACCCTTATTACTTATAATACTATTAGGTATATTATAATAGTAAATAATTTTATTATAAAATATATCTACTAGCTTAGCGGCGTTAATTATTATTATAATAGGTATATACCTAACTATTTCTATAAAATAATTAATAATTATAAGGATAGAATTATAGATAATTCCCTTAGCCTTACTTAGGGGTAACCCTATAATAAAGTCTATAGATATTTCTTTTTATAATTAAGTAGTAATAGGTAATAAACTTAATTTACTATATATATAATAGCGCGGTAACTTAGTTCTTTAATAGATATTATAAGTTTAATAATACTTAGTAACCTATTTTATACTACTATTTTAATAGTATTTATATATAAGAAGATTATATATCTTCTTAGTATTAAAATATCCTAATAATAGATTATTATAATAGTAATTAATTAGTTTACTACGTAGGGCTTTATCCCTTAAAATATAGGGATAACCTTTAAAGGTTAATAGCCTATTAGAGTCTAAACTCTAGGTCTTAGAATATCTATAATAATATTATTTAATAGGCGCTTCTAAAAAGGACTTTACTTAATTATTATATTTTTATAAGTTATAAATTAAGGTCTTTATAAGCCTTTAAGTATCCTTATAAGCTAAGTCTAGAATATTTATAATATCCTTTCTAGGGATAATAACTTAAATACCTATAATTCTAAATATAAGTATTATAATTATAATAATAGCTTATATTTCTTTAGAACTATTACTCTTTTATAAGGTAAGCTTATTTATAATATTAATAAGAGCTTTATATTTAGGGGTAATTTTCCTTTATAATTAGGTTAATAAGACGGCGCGTTAGTAGGGTTTAACTTCCCTAAGTAATAAAATATTTTAAAGTTATAAGTAGTAAGCTTAAGCGCCTATTTAGCTTACCTAGAGTTTAATTCCTTTTACTTTATAAAGCCTTTTAGGTTATTATAATTAGTTTATACCTTAACTATAAAAGTACTTCCTTCTAGATAGTATTACTACTATTTTATTACTATTATAATAGTAAGTAGCTCTTAATTATAGGTTTTATAATTTTATTCTAGGTTAATTATCTTCTAAGACTAGAATATAATAGGTTACTAGTTACTATCCTTATCCTATTAAGATAGGATAGTACTTATAATAAAATTTAAGGTATCTATTTCTATCCTTAAAGCCTTTATAAGGTTATAGTAGCGTAGAAACGGCGCTAATATAAAGGTATCCTATAATAATTAGAATACTCTATTAGTAGTAATAGTCTAATCTAAAAGGCCCGTTTTCTTACTATCCTTACTACCCTTAAGTAGGCTAGTAAGTAGCTTAGCTATATAAGAGTAGCTATAAATAAACTAATAATAGAAATTTATAAAGCCTAAAAAGACTTATTTATCCTAATAGGTCTTAGGCTTAGGCTAGTCCCTAATTATTATTATATACTCTAGATCTATCTTAATACTATTAGTTAAGATAATAAACCCTAAAAATTTAACCCTTTTAATACTAAATTAGTACTTTTTTAGATTAATATATAGGGAAAACTAATATAACTATTCTAGTACTTACTAAATATATTACTAGTAATCCGCTAGGTTAGAGTTATAAATAAGGATATTATCTAGGTATACTATATAAGTTATATTAACTAGACTAACTAAGGCCCTATTAATATAGGCTTAAAATATAGCTAGTACGTTAGTAAGCTTAAAAGGTATAATTAAATATTTAAAGTAGTTATAATAAGTTTAGAAAGTAGTTTTCTATTTATTACCTTCCTTAATATAGATCTAATAATAGGTATCCTTTAAGTCTAACTTTATAAAAACCTTAGAATTATATAGGCGGTCTAATATCTTAATAATAAGAGGTAATAAGTATCTATTCTTTAGAGTTATAGTATTTAACCCCTTATAATCTATATATAAATATAGCCTACTATCCTTCTTTAATATAAAGAGAATAGGTACTCCGGCTAATAAGATAAAGTAGTAAATAATCCTCTTTTAAAGTGAATCCTTAAGGTAGCGCCGTAGCTCCGCTAGCTTAGTTTATGATAAATTATAAAGTAGCTTATAAGGCGGTTCTTTACCTTTTATAAGATTTATAATATAGTTACCCTCCTTAAAAATAAGTAAGGTACCCGCTTTCTTACTAGAAAAGATATTAGTAAAGGCTTTTAATTCCCTAGGAAGTTAGGGGACTTCTTATTTACTAGATATTATACTAGTATATATAATAGTAAATATATTTAGCTCTTTCCTAATATTTTAAGTGAATACTTAGGGCTTATTAACTTATAATATACTAGAATTAACTTTAAAGTACTAGTAATCCGCCTCTAGATCTAATAGTATACGCTATTATTTTAATCCTAGTATACCTAAAATAATATTAGGGCCCTTTTAGTCTATTATATAAAAAAGAGTAGTATACTCCTTTTTATAGCCCTAGCTATCTACTAACTAGTAATATAACCAGTAGGCTCTATAAATATATATACTACTTCTATTAAGTACTTATACTTATAATAAGATAGCTTTATAAGGCTTTAGATCCTATTAGATTATAAACTTTTATAAAATTAAGTTTAAGTATAACTTAGAGTCTAAAAGTATTATAACTTAATACTAGTTACCTTATAACTCCGCTTAACCCTTTATAAGGATTAATAAGGTTACCTTTATTATTTAATCTTCTTACCTCTCTTTTAAGGCGGTTAAGGGGCTAGTTCTTTTTTTACTAATATTATACTAATACTAAAATAAGCCTAAGGCTTATTAAGATTAATATAATTTAGTCTAATATAGCCTTCTTTATTATAATAAAAATAGACTATAAAATCTATCCTAATATTAGGCCTAGCCTTCCTTTTTAAGGTATTATCCTTAAAGCGTAACTACTTACTACTACTACTATTAAAACCCTTTAGCTTTATAACCTAGTCTTCTAAGGACTTATTACTACCTTTTAATTTTAGCTAAAAGCTACCCTAAGATTTTCCTTAAGAACCTAATCCGCTTATATAGTACCTACGTTTTAAAGTATTCTTTAGTATAATAGCCTAAGCAAATATCTCCTTATACTACTTAGTAATATTATTAGTACTAAGAATTTTATTCTTTAGCTTATTATAGAGCTTTATAAGGAAAATATAAGCCCTATACTCCTTATTAAAAGGTAGTAAATAAGACTCTAACTCCTTTAAATAGGCCTTAAAATTTAAGACCTTTTAATTATTATATTAATATACCTACTCCTACTTTTTATAAGTAAGGAGATAGTAGCTCGCCGGATTTATAACTAAGTTAAGTAGAAACCTTTTAAAGAATTTAAATATAATATTAGTAAGATTATAACTCCTAAAATAGGTATACTATTAAGCTTTAAGGTCCCCTTCTAAGGAGTCTATATAATAGGCTATATAAGACTTATTTATAATAAAATACTCTAGACTTATAATAAATTTAATATTAACTTTATAAAATTAATATAAGTACTCCCCTTTAAAGGATCCTTTATAAGGTCTTATCCTTTTAAGGTAAAGTATATATATATAAGTATATATATATAAGTATATTAAGATAGCGCTAAAATAGTAGTATTCTAAACTCCTAGGTTAATACTAACCTAAGGATTATAAAGGGCTTTATTATAAGCTAGTAATATTACTAATTTATTTTATTATTTAAGATAATAATTTTTATTCTAGGCCTCCTCTAATAGCTATTCTAGCTTATTTAGAGTAGAAGGAGTAAAGAGTCCTCCTTCTACTAAGGTGTTATAACGGCGTTCTAGTAATATTTTATATAATAGTAGTTCTACTTAGTTATTACTTTTAGCCTATTAATTATTATAGGGTAAACCTAATATAATAATAACTTTAAGCCTTTTCCTTTAGAAAGGGAGAGAGATTAGAATTATAAGGCTTATACCCGCTAGCTTTATAGCGGTATATTAGGTAATAAAAGATATAGAGTTATATTATAGGGTTTAATAATAGGTATAAGTCTACTAATAGATTAGGTAGTAAGCCTATTATAGTAGTAGAACTAATCTCTAAAGAACTTAGAAGAATAATAGGGGATAGCTAGGAAGATATATATCTACTAAGTATAAGCTTAGTCTAGGCCTCCTATTACTAGGATATTACCCCGTATTTCTAAGGAAGGTTACCTGAAGTAGGTTATAAGGTGGCGCGTAAGGCGTATATATACCTAAGCCTAATAATTACCGTACCTATAAGTACCCGCGTATAATCCGCTCTAGTAAGACGTGTTATTAAGAATAAAGCTAAATTTATAGTTCCTATATAATCTACTACTTTAGTTCCGGTAGTCTATAATAGGTCTCTCCTAGATAATAGAGATCTTCTCTTTAAGCCTAATTATAATCTTAATCCTAGCTACGCTAGTAGAGTATTCGCTTATATTATTAATACCTCCCTAGGCTAGGTTTTTATTAAGAATAATACAGACTTAGATATAGTTATTCCTAGGAAGGTAAGACTTAGTACTATAGAAGAGTTTAATTATAACGGCTATTTTATAATTAAGATACTCTATACCGGCCTCGCTACTACTAGATAGTAAAATACTTAGAAGGGTAAATTTATTAAGGTAGCCGGATTAGCTACTATTATAGTAATAATAGCTTTATTAGGAAGTCTATAAGAGGCTTTTATAATTATAATATAGGCTTTTATAACGCCTAATAAGGGCTTTAATTAGAACCCTTTATATTAGAACCCTTTACTAGATACTACGATTAACCCTACTCTAGAGTATATACTTACTAATAGAGTTAAAATCTATAAAGAATCTTATGTAGCTAACTAACTAGTAAATATTATTAATTCTTACTAAGACCTTTTTATAGATAAAGGTAATATAGTAGATATACTTAAAGAATAATAGATACTAATTCTATTAAAGCCTAATATAATATCTAGACCTACTTAAATATATCCTCTTAGGTAGAAGGATAAGGATATTATTAATAAGACTTTTAGTAAGCTCTAGGCCTAAGGGAAACTTATATAGTTAGATTAGTTAACGCCGTATAGCTATCCTTACTTTATAGTCTAGCGAGATACTTCTAATAGTAGGAAGGGTTAAGTTATTATTAATATCAGGGAGCTTAATAAGATTATAGATAGTAATACATACCCCTTACTATTATAGGCTAATATAATAGCCTTAGTCTAAGGGTATTAGTATATCTCTATTATTAATATAGTTAGGTGGTTTTATTAGTTCTATATCTAGGTTACAGATTATTATAAGCTTACTATTATAAGCTATTATAGCTAGGAGTAGTCTTTAATAGCCCTTATAAGTTATAAGGGCTTACCCCTATATATTTAGTATTAGACTAATACTATACTTTAGTAATATTAGGCCTTTATTAAGGCCTATATTAATGATATTATTATTTACTTATATACCTTATAGGAGTATATTAAATACTTATATAAAGTCTTTAATTTATTCTAGAAGAAGCGTGTAAGCCTATTACTATTAAAATTATATATTAGCTACCCCTCTATTATACTACTAGGCTAGTACGTTAACGGTCTAGGAATATTAATAACTAAAGAGAAAGTTATAGCTATTATATCCCTATACTTTCCTTATAACCTTAGAGACCTAGAAATATTCCTTAGCCTTACTAGATAGCTCCGCTTATCTATTACTTAATACGCCTAATAGGCGGATCTATTATAGAAATATAAGGTTATCCTTAATAAGGGCCTTATTATAGGAGTAAAAGGGCTAGTATAAAAGAGATATATAGTACGAGTCATCTTTTATAAGCCTACGCCTAAGGAAATACTAGTATTCTAAGACCTATAAAAGGCTTTTAGTACTCTACGCTTTCTAATCTACTATAACTATAATAGAGTATTATATATTAATCTTAATACCTCTAAAGTTATTAGTCTAGCGGCTATAATATATTATATAAAAGGGGACTTAATATCCTTAAAGCCTTTTATAAGGGTTAATATCTAACTAATAATATTCTTTAGTAGATATCTTAATAATATAGAACGGAATTATTAGCCTACGGAACTAGAAATAGTAGGAATTATTTAGGTTATAAAAAAGATTAGATATATAATTAAGTCTAATCTAAAGCCTCCTATTATTATATATATAGACTACTTAGCAGCTATACCTATCTCTAAGTAAATAATACTAAATACTACTAGTACTAATAAGTTAAATCTATAACTTATTAGAGCCTCTTAGTACTTATCTTTATTTAACTTAGAACTATATTATAAGGCCGGAAAATCTAATATTATACTAGATACCCTATTAAGACTACGTACTACTATTATAAATATACCTAGTTTAACTAAAGGTGTACTTAACGCCCTTTATAATAGGACTACTAAAGCCTTTAGTCTAATTAAGGACTTTAATAAAAGCGACGTTATAGTATATTATACGACCTTAATAGATATAATTAATAAGTTTAAGTCTAGGCTATAAAAGGCTTATAAGGCTAATAACTAATAGAGAAAGATTATAGGTATATTAAAGCCTTTAGTAAATATTACTCCTTTAGCTAAACCTAGTCTATTATTTATCCTTCGCGACGACCTTATCTATTATATTAGTAGTAAAGGAAAGTATAAGCTATATATACCTCTATTTATAAAGTAAGAGGTATTTAAATAAGCGTATAACCTCTTAAATTATAGTAGTTCCTACTAGTATTATAATCGACTTTTAGACTCTATATATATTTATTACCTAGCGAAGAATCTATAGATATATATCTCTTATTACCCTTAGTACTAATTAAATTAAATAAAGAGACACCTATTATATAATATATAAGTTCTAATATTAATACTATTAATACCCTTTTATACTATTATAATAGATTTTATTATAGCTTTACTTATAATACTTATAGGGATAAACTACTTACTTACTATTATATATAACTTCTTAAAGAAGGTCCTTCTTTTACCTAGTATTAATATATAAAAAGCGCTAGAATAGGCTAAAGTAGTACTTTATAAGCTATTATCCTATAATTAGGGTATATTATAAAGTATTATTAGTAATTAAGACCCTTAATTTATATTAGACTTCTAGTAGGAAGTCTTTAAGCGTCTTAGAGTTAAATTTCTTATATTTATAGTATATTATCTATAGACTAATAGATAAAGCGAGCGTACTAATTAGATAGTAGAGATTATAATAAGGTTCTATTTAACTTATAAGCCTAATAGTTAGAATAAGTAGGATCTAATACTACTATATATCTAAGCTATATTAAATAACTCCCTAACTATTATAGGCTTCACTCTAAATAAGTTATACTATAGATTTAAAGTAAATAATATTATAAATATACTTACTACTAGGGATATACCTATTAAAGCCTTTAATAAGTTACGGCTTACTAAGTATAAGGAGGCGGAAGATTATATATTATTTACTAATACTATAATAAAAGCGCGTTATAATAGTAAATATTTATAACTAGACTTAAGGACTAGTAATAAAGTCTTTCTCCGCTTATACTATAGATATAAAATTCCGGGTATTACTAATTATAAATTATCTTAGTAACGGGTAGGACTATTCTAGGTACTACGTAAAATTAGTTCACTTATTTATAAGTTAGACCTCCCTCCTATTATACGTATCTAGCCAGTCGTTTTAGTTATATAACTAGAACTAAAGACACTAGGCCTAGACCCTTATAGAAGGGCGTTTAATTAAACGAACCCTCCTATTACTATAGAAGATAGTATAGAGTATAATAATAAATATAAAATTAACCGACTAATTAATAGGCGTATTAGCTGGGGTAAAACCTAATATCTTATTAAGTAGGCTAGGTATAGTAACTAGGATAATATCTAGTATAACTTAGAGGATCTTAGCGAGGCCGGTAATATAGTAAAGCTTTATAAGGATAAGTAGGCGTAGGTTCCATATTAAGGACCTTAATAGTTAGGTTAGTACTAATAAGGATATTAGTCTTATTTATTTTTTATAGGCATATTAATACGGTCGCTAGCCTACTCCTTTATCGCTAGCCTATCGCTTGTCTATAGAAGCCTTCCGTACTACATAAAAGCAGTCTTTAATAGAATCCTTAATAGCTAATCAATTAATCTATATAAATTATAATAGAGTACTTATTAGTTTTCAGCTAGTTTTATTATTATATCCCCCTCTTCTTCTTTTATAATATCTATTATCTCGTGTAATTCTATATCCTTAATATCTAGCTTTATAGTAAGACTAATAGCTACGCCTTACTTAGTAACTTTTTATTTATATACTACCTTAGTATTATTAAATCCCTACTTTAGTATAGCTTATAACTCCCGTCTACTTAATACTCTAATACTTTCTAATAATTACTAGTTATCTACTATAACTTAGCCTTTAGATTTAGATTCCTATATTAGATTAATTACTTTATTTAATTTAATAGTAGGTAGAGAATTATTCTTCTTTAATAAGGTACTAGGCTAAGTATAGACTTTAGCCTTTTTATTAGTCTATTAAATAGTATTATAATATTAGGAGTATTAACTTTAGCCTTTCTAATTAATTTAGTAGATATAACTATATTATTAGCTAGAGTATAGGCTTTAGCTAGTTTAATAGATATAATTAGGTTATTAGCCGGATTATAGGCTTTAGCTAGTTTAGTAGATATAACTATATTATTAGCTAGAGTATAGGCTTTAGCTTCTTTAGTTAGTTTAATAGATATAACTAGGTTATTAGCTAGAGTATAAGCTTTAACTTCTTTAGTTAGTTTAGTAGATATAACTATATTATTAGCTAGAGTATAGGCTTTAACTAGTTTAATAGATATAACTAGGTTATTAGCTAGAGTATAGGCTTTAACTTCTTTAGTTAGTTTAGTAGATATAACTATATTATTAGCTAGAGTATAGGCTTTAACTAGTTTAGTAGACGTAACTAGGTTATTAGCTAGAGTATAGGCTTTAACTTCTTTAGTTAGTTTAGTAGATATAATTATATTATCGGCTAGAGTATAAGCTTTAGCTAGTTTAGTAGATATAACTAGGTTATTAGCTAGAGTATAAGCTTTAACTTCTTTAGTTAATTTAATAGACGTAACTATATTATCGGCTAGAGTATAGGCTTTAACTAGTTTAGTTAGTTTAATAAAGGCGATTAGGTTAAAAGATTTATATAATAAGAGGATAACTAATAACCCTATCTATATTAGATAAATACTTCTATCCTTTATTAGTATTCTATTAGGTACCTCCCTCTTTTAGTCTAGCTCTACCTCTTAGTTATAATCTATTAATATTATAGTATTTAGTATTATATTATCTTTATCTTTACTATATAACTTAATACTCTTATTCTTAGATAATTAGCTAAAGTATAGTTAACCTATAATAGTAGTTTTTAATTACTTCTAAGTAGGTAATATATGATATCCTATTTAAAACCCTAATATTTAATTAGCTATTATTATAGCCTTTACTATACCTTTAGCCTACTATAATTATATCCTTTTATTATACTTTATCTCTATTTCACGCTTCTTAGTATTAGACTATAGATATCCTATTTAAATTTAGGCCCTAGTTATAATAGTAGATATTAATTACATAATTTTTATTACTATAATAGATAGAGAAGGTAGTTACTTACCTAGAGTCTCTAATAAAGTAATTAATAGAATAGAGGCCTATTAAGCGGAATTATCCTATCCTACTATAAACTTAACTATAGGGTTAGTACCTACGCTATTAATAACCTCCCTTATAACCCTATAAAGTTAGTAATTATTAGTTAATTTAATTAAAAACTAAGCTCCTTTATACTTAAATTATAGTATTACTTTTAAGGGCTTTAGCTCTAGGTCTTTATTATAATACTAAATAAACTAGTTTAAGGTTAAGTATATTAGTAGGCTTCTTATATCTAATAAAGGGTTAGGTAACTAGATAATATCTAATAAAAGAAGCCTAGTAATTTCCCTATTATATATTACCTTTAAATTAATATCCCTTATATCTTAATCCTACGCGACCTCTTATTCTATTTATTATTTTAAGGCTAGTAATATAGCTATATTATCTTCTATTATTAAGTTATTTAAACTTATATTTTAGAGGGGTAATTATTATTATTCTTTATATCCTTCCTTCTCCCTCTTAATTTTTTATTTAGTCTTATAGTCCTATTATCTAATATTTAAGTAAACCCGTTATACTACTTTAAAGAGCGTACTAAGTTTACCCTCTCTATTTAGACTACCTAGTAGGTATAGTTTATTATACTTATACTTTTAGCCTAGTTATATAATAAAATCTACTTCTTTACCTAGGATTCTTTACCTTTAAAGTCTTTAATACCTACCTTTTTATACTATTCTTTAGTATCCTCTCTTACTAGCTTCTAATCCGCGTCTGTTATAGCGGTCTTATTATATACTTTAGTTATATTTATATAAGGAGGGTCCTCTATCTTATTATAAGACTTATTATATTTTATTAATAATATTATATTATTAAGTTTAAATAGGTAATATAAATCTTATCCCTTACTATTAAGGTAATATTTTCTTTAATTTAATAGTAATTATAACTTATATAGAGGTAGTAATCCTAAACGCGAGTTCTATTTATAATTAATTAATAATACTTATTATAAATAAGGTTTATTAATAGGGCTATATACCTTTACTTACCTTATTAAGTATAACCTTATTAAGTCTTACCTTACTAGTTTAGACTAATAGCTACTATACTTAGTATATATAGATAATTATTAATATAATAAATAATTATTTATATATTATTATAAGGAGCTACTACTTAATATATCTTAAGTTTAATATATAAGAATATTTCCTATAATTAACGAAGTTTATAAAGGTAATAAGATAAAAACTTATTTAAGTAAAGATAATAAGATAAAAACTTATTTAGATATTAAGTAAAGTAGGATATAATATATTACTTTCTACCGCTAAATATACCTTAATAATTACTTAGGCTACTTATATTAATTTAAATAGGGGTATATATTTCTTTTTAAGTAAATAGCTTATACTAGGTAAGGGTAAGTAATATAATAGTTAATTTATAAGTTATACTTACTCCTATAAAAGAGGGCCTAAAAAAAGGATTAAATTTAGTATATAATCTACGAACTTATAATTAAAGCTTATTATATAAAATACTAACTTATAACCTAGTCTTATATAACCGCGTACTTATTAGTTTATTAGATTATACTAGGTTTATTTAACCTACTCTACTACTTATAATTAATTTTAATACCCTCTAGGCCCCTACTACCTATTAGCGGGTACTTTAGCTAGGGTTAAGTTATTAGCGCTAGTAGCTACGTTTTTATTATATCCCTCTCCCTTTACTAGTTTAGTTAGGATTATATTCTTAGCTCTAGCTTTACTCTAGTCCCCTACCTCTTCCTATTTACCTATATTTAAATCTACTCCTTTATTATCTAACTCTATATTATAGTTATATATACTAAGATTTAATAATAGTAGTTTAATATTATATATAATAATATAGTTACCTACTCTAATTAAATATTAAAGTATTTTATATTAGGCTTATATATAAGGCTAATTACCTATTTAAATTCCTATATAGTTTATAATAATTACTAAGACGTTACTTATATAAGAGACCCTAGAAAGGAGGTAGAAAGGGAGGGCTATAAAGCCTAATATATATAATACTATTATATAAAGGATTATTATAAACTTCTTATCTCCTTAATAGCTATTAATAGTTATAGACTTTATATTATATAATCTATCCTCTAGTTTTAATATTTATTTAATAAGGTTAACTTATATAAGGTACCTTATAAGGATAATAATATTCTTACTTTTAATTCTTTATCTAATATAATATTAATAGAGCTTTATAGTAACTTATAACTTATATTTATTTTAACTAGATTAGGAGAATCCTATCTTAGTTACTTTACTATTAATCTTAATCTATATAAGTATAATATTCTAATTAAATATATCCTAATATAATTATATAGCTTTAATATAATTAGGGCGGTTTACTAGATTTATTATAGAGATAATAGAACCCTTATACTAGATTTTTAAAATAATATTATTAATAATTAGAATAGTTTAGTATTACTTAGTAAGTTTATATTTAGGGTAGCTTAAGGTTACCTAGCGCTTATATATACTCTTATTTATTAGTTAGGTAAATAGATTACATTATATATCCTATTTCTAGGGTAGTAGCTACTAATTATTACTAGAAAGATATATACTATTCTTATATTCTATTAGGGTAATAAAAAGATCCCTATTCTCTACCTTACTAGCTTCCTAAATAATTATATAGTCTCCTTTAAAGGAAGTTTTAATAATTATATAGCCTATATTTATAAGGGTTATAATAAGTATAATAATATTATTCTAAAGAATATCCTTAGATAATAAATATTTAAATAATCTAAATACCTTATACTCTTCCTTTATTTTAAAGGGGATACTAAGTAAAGCCTAAAGGAATATCTCGTAAAAGTATATATAAAGCCTCTTACGTCGGGATATATTATTAGCTTTACTTAATTTATAATTAGTTATCTCTTATACCGCCTTTTATAGCTTTATAGCTACTAGAGTATTTATATTATTCTACTTAGGCCTAACCTTATATTTATAATCTTTATTATTATCTTTAGAGGGTACGGCTTATATAGATTTATAATCTTAAGTAGTTTTATTCTTATTTAATATTATCTAAATATTATTATTTTCTAGTCTACTAATATTAATAGTATTAGGGTCTAGTATAGCGTTAGGGTCTAGTATAGCGTTAGGGTCTAGTATAGCGTTAGGATTTAGTATAGTATTAGTATTTAGTACTTCGCTAGTATTAGCAATATTCTATATTAGAGTTAGATTAGTACTTAGCTTAGGCTAATTAATAATACTTATAAGTTAGAGTAATAGTATACTAAAACTCGTATTATGAAGTTAATATTAGTAATCTAAGATACTATATAAGCGCTCGTGAGATTTCTTAATAATATCTATTATAAGTATATTATAAATAGAAATAGGGATTAAAGAGATAGAGCCCTATTATAAGTTATTAGTATTATAAGTTATATTATACTAGCTATCTACTTAAATAACCACTTATTTTATTATAAGTAAATAAAAGTAGATTATATTCTTATTAATAATTATAATTCTAGCCTCCTTAAGCTAAGTAAGCTTAGTATTTAATTTTATAATAAAAGAGTCTATTACTCTATTTATAGGGCTTAATACCTTTACCTTTTTACTAGCTAGTTAGTCTAGGGTATATAATAATAAAAACCCTAAGTAGAGATCTAAGTCCTAGGACTATATATTAATAGTAAATTATAATAGGGCCTATACTTAAAGAGGGTATAAGTAAAACTTACTACCTAGAACCTAGCCCTTTTTATAATATTAATATTAATATAAGGAGCTACCCTTAATAAGGCTAGGAGGGTATATAATATAATAATAAGGCTAGTAATAACCTACGCGTCTATTATATAATATATATTATAAGGCCTAAGGGAAATAAAGAAGATATATATAAAGAAGCTTAAAGTTATTTAAAATAGCTACTTAAGACACGTATTAAGGGTATATAAAGCTACCTTAATATAAGTATTAGAAGTAGAGGTAGGGATAGCCCTTATATAATTAATATTAGACTACTTAGTTCTCTATTAATATACGCTAAAAGGAATTTACCTAGTAATAGTAATAGGGAATAGATATATCTAGAGGAAGCTTAAGGCTAGGAGGAGGAAGAGAAGAAGGGCGGTAGAGTCCCCTATAAAGGAGAAAAATAAGTAGGTTCTATACTCCCTACGCCTAGACGACTAGAACGCGGTTATAGCTAGGGAGGTAACCTAATACCTCTAAGGGATTAGGAAGAACTTAATATAATACTATATAATATTTTCTCTCCCTCTCCTCTTAAATTTATTATAATATTTATATAATATTATACCTATATCTACGTTTATAAGGAATATTTAATATTATTAAGTAGTAGAGAGTTTAAACTATTCTATTCTTAAAAAGAAATACTAGTCTTCTTTAGAAGGATTAACCTTAGTACCTACTAATTATAATATCTATACTTTTAAGATTTTATAAGGAGGATATAATAGTATTCTTATAATAATAAAGGGGTTTAGTTCTTAAATTAGTTAAATATTACTCTTATAATAGGTTACTATTAATATCTACTATTTAATATCCTTTTTAAATTTATTACTTCTAAACTCCTAATTACTTATATAAGTAGATATTAAGGCTTTAAAATATTAAAAATAAGTAAGAGAAACTCCTATCCTAGTATTATATTAATAGATAACTAGGCCTCTATATTATATATATTTAATTTAATATATTTATATATAAATTAGATATTTTTATAAGTATTATTAGCGTAGGTATATATATAAGATATATATATACTACTCTAAAGCTAGATACCTTATATAATATTATTATCTTATATAGTAAAATTAAGACCTAAATAAGAATTAAACTTATATACCTAAATTAATTATAATAGGATAAGTACTTAATAGTAGAGCTAGTATTCCTTTTATATAATTAAAGTACTATTCTTTTATATATATTATATTACTATTAGGAAGATATTTTTCTCTTACTATAATATTATTTTATAAAACTTAGAGATAGAGGTATATAAGATATAGGGATAAATACTATTAATCGCGTTAATATAATAGTTACTATAATTTAATTATTATCCTATAATATCTATATATATTATTAATATATTAACTATATATCTAAGCCCGCGCTAAATCCTAGATATTTATACTAGATAGTAGTAGATATCTATATTACTATTATTAGTCGCTTAAATCCTATTTTATAAGTATATAGATAGAGAACTAGAGAATATTTATAGATATATTTTATATTTTATATAATATTATAGTTTATTCTACCTAATAGTTATAAAGATTAGGTACTTATAATAGTATTACTATTATTTTACACCTAGGGTATAAGATTTAATAGTATAATCCTAGCTATCTTCTCCTATAAAGTTACTTTCTATTTAACTAGAGTTAAAATTAATATATATATTTTATAATAATATAATCCTATTATTTTATTATATAAACCCTTATTTATTAATATCTTCTATCCCTTCTATTCCTTCTATTCCTCTTAATCCTTCTACGCCTCCTACTTATTTTATCTCTTTTTTATCTTCCTATTCTTTATTATCCCTCCCCCTTATTCTTTTCCCTATTATAAAAAAGTCTAAGCCCCCCTAATAAGATAATATTAATAAGGATATACTTAGCGCGTTAAGCTAAGGATTAGCGCTCGCCTATAAAATTACTAGATATCTTATTATTACTTAGAGTATAGAGGATAGAGATATAGAGCTTACTATCTAGTAGATATTTAGATAGTAGACTAGGTAATTAACTTAAAAAGTAGATAGTAAGTAGTCTTAGTAATTAATAAATAGTCTATATTTATAGAAAGGTATATATAATAGAATTTAAAGTATATATCTAGAAATAGCGACGTAGTTAATAATTATAGGGGTAGATAGCTTAGTAGTATATTTTACTATTCTAAACTTCTTAATCTAGACTAACTTTTATAGGTAGGTAGTTTAAACTAGTAATATTTAATAATTTTATTATAAGGGCCTAATAGACGCGTAGCTTTAATAGAATAGAGCTAAATAGGGAGGTTATACCTACTACTTACTAGATTAGCCTTATAACTAAATATTAGATAGACCCTACTTATTCCTCTTATAAGCCGCCTCTTTTTTAGTAGTAGAATTTACTATTACTTACCTATTACTATTACTATTACTATTACTATTACTATTACTATTACTATTACTATTACTATTACTTACCTATTCCTTACCTATTACTTATATATATATTACTACTACTATTATATTACTACTACTTAATATCTAGGGTAGAGAAACCTTTAAAAGTTTAGAGGGGCGCTAAAAACTAACTATTAATAGTAAGGTATTATAGTAAGGAACTTCTACTATTTATAAAACTAAAAACACTTATTATTTAAGAATTACTTTCTAATCCTCTTTATAGAACCTTAAGACTATATATATTATAGTTAATATAGACTAATATTAATTTAGACTTATAACTTAAGTATATCTTAATACTTTAAGCCTAGAAGATTTTATATTAGCCCCTAATAGAGAAGGTTATTATTCTCTATTTTATAAGCTCTTACCTATTATAGCCTATTAATTAAGTATATTATCTCTTACTATCTAATTAGGTTTAGTTAAGTAGCTTATAGTCCTAGGTTCTACCTTTATTTATTAAATTAATTTAAAGGTACTAGAATTAGTTATATTATAAGTTATAATAAGTATAAGAAGATTAATATAATCTAGAGCTTTAATATACTCCTTAATTAAGTTCTAGATAAGATTTATAAGATAGGCTTTATTTAGGACTTTAAATATATTAATAATATTTAGTAGATTAAAGAAAGATAAGTTTAAGAGGCTAGGACTAGAGATATTAAGATAGATAATATTTAGTAGGAATTAAACCTAATATATATAGTCTAATAGAGATTTTCCTAGCTTATACTTTTATAAGAGTTACTTAGATTATATATTATTAATTAAGTACGCTCTAGGGTATCTATTATATTATCCTTTAAGGTAATATATATAAAAGGATAATCCTTACTATTTATATCTACCTAAGGACTTAAAGGCTAAGCCTTTATTATATACTCTTTTAGGCTACTCTAATAGATATACTTAGTATAGAGGAAGACTTTATAACTCTATTAGTCTTTTAGATTAATATATTTTATTAGATTAATCTCTAGTAGGTATTAAGTATATATACCCGTACTTTATAGAGCTTTAATTCTACTTATTCCCTTAATAAGAGAACTCTTTCCTATACTTTAATTACTAATTATAACTATCTTTAGGAGTAGTAGATCTAAATCTTTTATACCTAGGTAATATAATACTTAGATAGCTTAAATAAGCTCTTTTACTCCTTAACCTAAAATAGATAATAGTAAATTTATATACTTTAAGTTAAGGATAGTATATATAATAGTATTAATATAAGTAGGAGATATATATTTATAAAAGTAATCTAGCTAAGTAGTAGTATATAATAGTAGTAGAAGGGCTAAGTATTTTATCTTTAATATCTAAGAGTATTACTAGCTCTTCTTTATTACCTCTTATCCGCGTACTAGTATCTTAATACTTTATATTAGCCTCTCTTATATTCCTAGTAAGTAGTTTAACCTTTAAAGCTCGCTTTATAATTATATAGTAGTAGGAATTTTTAAGTATAATATTAAGGAAGATAAGAAATCTATTAGTATTAATAGTAAGTCGCTTTATAATAAGTATAACTATTAAGTCTTAAGGCTACTATATAAATAGGGCTATAATAGGATAGATATATTAATAGATCTATAGCCTTATATCTACTTAAGTAGGTTTAGTACTTTATATAAGTATAATACCTAGTACTATTATAGTTATTATATAGTAGATATATTAGCGTAGTATAATTTTTAGTTAGGGAGTAGGTATCTCTTAGAAGCACGTAGTAGAATATAAGTACTAGGTTATACTTCCTAATTTCTAGAAATATATTATAACTAGTAGTAAGTTAAATACTTTAGTAGTTCTATTATTATAAAGCGCGTTCTTTTACTAATTAATTATATAATATAGTTAAGTAGTTATTATTATCTATCCCTTACTAGACCTACTACTATTATACTTATTATAGACCCCTAGAAAACTTAAAGGCCTCTAATAATAGTAATATAAATAGTAAACTTTAAAAGAGATTTATATATCTATTATCTTAATAGTAGAAGTTAGTTAATTATATATATAATAGTTACTATTAGAGCTTAAACTTAGACTTAAGTTATATTAAGGTAGGGTTTACTAAACCTATTCTAGTTAGATATTTCTAGAAGTATAGCCTTAATATAGAGTAGCTAAGTAAATATAGTTATTCTACTTATATACTTATACCTATTCTATAATATATATAAGGAAAGACTAACTAATAAAAGATTATAAAAATAAAACCTATTTAAGGCCTTTAGATATAATAGATTAAATAAGTAATAGTTTAATATTATTAATACTTTACTCCTAATACCGCGTTAATATAACTAGTATCTACCTTATATTTACTTATATTAGGGATTATAAATTATTTACTACTTATAGAAATTTAATAATTTATCCTTTATATTAGAATTTCTATTAATTATCTACCCTTACCTAGTAAGAGCTTATCTAATACTAATACTTAAACTTAATAATAAAAGATAGCCTCTATACCTTTAAAATATCCTTAAGTAAACTTACTATTATTTAGAACTTAGTAATAAAAGCCTTAGTAAAATAAGTTATACTAATAATAAATAGGCTTATTATTTTACTTTACTTAACTAGTATATAACGTAGTTATATAAATATTACCTAGAATTAACTTATATAATACTAACCTCTTATTAATAATATATTACTTATTATTTCTCCTTAACCTTTAAGAACTAGAGTAGTAGTAAGTAAGTATTTATAGCTTATATATATAAATACTCCTTATTATAAAATAATATTACTTACTAATAAATAGACCTATAGCCTTATTATAGACCTCTTACTTTAAATATTTAGCCTTAGGGTATCCGCTTCTAGTTATTCTAATATTAAGATAATACTAGGTTTTAAGTTATAAATAGTAGTAGGTAAATTTACTTTATTTATAAGTTTACCCTTACTTATATAATATACCTTATTTAATATTCCCGTAGGCTTTTACTCTAGACCTAAGATACCTTTTTATAGAAATATTATAGCTACTTATATATAAGATAAGGACCTAGGTTTAGCTAGTAGTAAGGTCTATATAGATCCTAATACTTACTAGCGTTATAAGGATAACTACTTTAAAGGTAATTATAAGCCTATTAAAGATATAGTAGGTAATAAGGTTATAATAAAAATTAAAAAGTTACTTATATATAAAGTAAAGCTCCTCTTTCTAGGCTAGAAGTCCCCTATTAGCTAATTTAAAGATAATAGTAATTAGGTAATATCTAGGATCTCTATAATTAAATATAATAATTAGTTATTAAGCGTAAAGATTAAAATTAAGGCCTTAGTAAGTAAGAATATACCTACTCTAGAATATAAGCGCGTAGAGGAATTACTTTATACTTAGGTAATTTAACTTAATACTATATATAATATCTTAGACTAGCTAGTTATTTATATATATCTTATAACTTATATAGGATCTATAGTAGGTAATATAAATAAAAGCTATATTAAGAAAGTATTTAAAGACTTCTATATTATAATATATAATTAAGAAGTAATTACCTATTATTAAAAGGGTAGGTTAAGTTTCCTATCCCTAATATTCTACCTTATAAAGGTATATATTAAAGGAAATCTTTAAGAAGCTAGAACTCTAGGTAATTATTAATATATTTAAGACTAACTATTTAAAATATTTAATACCTTTAATAATATAAGAGTTAAGCTATTTATATTATTTATTACTTTAGAGCCTAATTTATTTTTTATATCCTATAATAGAATTATAAGGGTATTTATACTTAAGAAAGCCTTTCTACTTTATACTTACTAGTTTAATAAACTAGCTAATATAAAATATAAAGTTTAAAAGGGTTAGATTATATTATATATAAATTATCTACCTATTAAAATACTAATATTATATATATATATAGATAGTAATAAGTACTAGATTATAAAAGGTATATTAATTATCTACTAGGAAGAAAATAATATCTAAGATATTATATAATATTAGACCTAGGAATTTTAATTATATATCTTAAAAGTTATACCTAGAAGTAATTATATTTATATAGGCCTTCTCTAATTACCCTCTAAGTTTAAATATTAGTTCCTAGTTAAAGACTCCTTCCTTATTAAATTTAAAAATAAGGAGTAGTTAGTATATATTCTCTTATAGCCGTTCCCTTTTACTAGTTTTATTAATTATACTATTATACTTTATTATCCTATTAAGGAAGGGGTCTAGAGTAACTTATAATTAGGGTTAGTCTTTAATTTAATAAATACTACTAAGATACTATTAGCCGCGATTTAAAACTACTATTTTTATAGATAAGTAATTATAATTAATATTAGACTAGTCCTATCTAATATACTATATAAGTTCTAGTTAGCGGCTATTAAGACCTTAAATCCTATATATAAAGGGGATAGAAATTATATTTATAACCCTAGATAATAATAACTTATCCTTAGATAAGATATCTAGGTATATATTATAAGTAACCTCTTTTATAAAATTAATTATAAGGAGAAGCTTATAACCTAGGGTATTAAGCTAAATTATTCCTAGATAGGTATATTAGAGTACTTAGTATACTTACCTAATAACCTTAAACTTATTAAGGGATTATAGGGAATAGGAAAAATAAAAGTTAATATAATTATTATATTACTACGCTTATATTAAAGTAGTAGGGGTAATAGGTAAGGTAAATTAACTTATACTTCTAGGGGGTAAAGCTTACCTTATATATTAAAGCCTATTTAAGGTAGATTTTATATATTAATTCTAAGGTCTTATAATTTCTTTTTATAATTTTCTTATATACTAGTAGGTAGATATTATTTATAAACCCTTTAACTTATAATTATAATTTAGTAGTTATATACTCTTTAATAAGTAGCGCGTTAAAGAATAGGAAGAGGATAAGAGAGATTAATAACCTCTAGGGGATCCTTATCTCTATTAGTTCTATTCTACTTATTATCCTTCTAATGGTAATAGATAAAGACCTCCCCTTTAAGAAGCTTTCTATCTAGCTTATAATATAATAGGGGATCCCCTTTCCCTTAAGGTTATAAATAAGTCTCTAGTAGGAGATATTATTAAAAGCTCTTATAATATCTAGTAAGAGAAGGCTAGTTATATTAGCCCTATTATAATCTTATATTATATATATTACTTTTATAATAATCTCTAGTATAATCTTAATTAACCTCTTTCTTTACACCCCTATCTATTTTTAGGGGAGGAGGCCTTAGCTCTTAATATAGTTATTAAGTTACTTTATAACTATTAATTTTAAGGCCTTCCTAAAGATACTTAATAGTATTATTAGATAATATACTTTAAGTTTTATATAATCTTCCTTCTTTAGTTTTTTTAAGATAATTATATTAGCCTTCTTAAACTCCCTTAAGTAATAGCTAAGGGAGAAGTATATATTAAATAAGTAGGCGAGCTCCTTAAGGAGCCTATCTACTATTAGCCTAAAGAATTAATTTAGGATCCTATTAATCCCTAGGGCTTTATCCTACTTTAGTTTATAAATAGCCTACTAGACCTCCTTATATATTACCCTATTACTAGGGTCCGCCAGTAGTAGTAGGTACTCTACCCTCTTAATATTATTTAGATTAACTTATAAGGGGGGTAGGAAGAATATTACTTATAAGACCTCTACTTTCTCCTTAAAGGTCTTAGCTACCCCGTCCCTATTATCCCTTTTTAAAGGACGAAACTTAGGGAGGGGTTATAATAATAAGCTGTTATTCCTTACCTACTTAATAAGGCCTTATATATCCTTTTATAATTTAGTAATATTATAAACTTTCCTCTTAAAGTTAATTACCTTCTCTATTTATAATATCCTATCTCTCTCTTTAATAGCCGCGTTTTTAACTCCCTTTATAATAGTATCCTTATTTTATTAAAATACCTTTATACTTTTTATAACTTTTTCTATAATAAGCTGGTACTTTAAGTTCTAGAAGGTTCTCCCCTTACCTCTAGGCTTTACCTAGGGGACTATCTCCTCTATTATCTCCTTTAGACCCTATTAAAGTTATAAGAGGTAGTTATCTATCTAATTTATAGTCTTTAATAGCTTAAGGCCTAGCTTTTAGCTTAGTATATAAGCCCTATTCTTAATCTCTCCTAGGTCTACTATTTTTTATAATCTCTTAAGTGTATATTACTATTCCTCTACCCTTAGGTTAAGCTCTATATATATAAGAAGGTAGTTAGAGTTAAATTATAACTTAAGGTATACTTAATAGGCCTATATTATATTAAGGAGCCTAAGTATAATAAAGACTAGGTTAATTATACTTTTAAACCCTCTTACCCTCTAGGTAACTATCCTATCTAGTAGAGTTAGGTCTATCTTATTATTAGATATAATTCCTACTAGCTAGTCTACTTTAAGGTAGTATAAAAACTATCCTAAGTTATTTTAATTAAAGTAATAGAGGTTAAAATCTCCTATTATAATATATTCCCTAAGGTAGCTAACCTCTTCCTCTACTATTTAAAGGCTTAATAGGTTCTTACCTATTATTAGTAATAGGCTTAGGTTATATATATTATATAGCTAGAGGCGTACTAGGTATTCCCCCTCCTCTTAAGTATAAAGTTAGAGCTTAAGGGTATTAATATCTTTTATAAGGAACTCTATATTCTAGCTATTTATCTAGAGTCTTTTATTAATATAGAAATATACTTATATACCCTACTCTACTTTATATACTAGAAAGAATACCCTAGAGCTAGGGTTATATAATAAGTAGTTCCTAGTATTATAATATAGTTCCTAGATTACTAAGATATTTATATCCTAGATAGCCCTATCTTTTAATAGGGCTATTATTATACCTATTTTACCTTTAATATTATATTATAATATCTTTAGGGTTAATATACTAAATATCTAGGTCTAAGATACTACTACTTTCCTCCTATATATCTATTTCTTCTAGGGTAGCCTATTTACCTTCCTTAGCTAGGTAAGTAAGGCCGCTTACTACTACTTCTATAAGTAGCTTATTAATACTATTTAATAGCTCCCTACTACTACTTATTATTACCTCTAATATTTTCTAGCCTAGCTCCTTTACTAGGAGCCTCTTAAAGATAGGTAGTCTCCCTAGCTTATACCTAGGTCTTTATAGTCTTAATTACTCCCTACTATCTAGTATATTATATATTACCTAGTTAGTTATAACCTTCCTCTTTTTCTTTACTCTTATAATTATAAATCCTTTAGTATCTATTATTATTATTATACGCTCCTATTTAATCCTATAAAATAGGGTCTTATTCGCGACCTATTATTTAGCGCGTTACTTCTCCCTAGCCCTTACTAAGTATTTATTAGATTAAGAGGAGTAGCCTTATTATTTATACGCGGCGTACCCTTATAAGGCGCTTATAAGCTTTACCTTATACTCTATTATATTATAACCTTAATTATAGTTAATATATTATATATTATTAGGGTAATTATAATATATATACTTATATAACTAGTATTTAAAGTATTATATTAATCTAGCCCTTTATTTATATTACTTTATAAGCTTTATCTCTTCTACCTTTATTAAACCCTTCTTAATTAACTTATCTACTATTATTAATAACGCGACGCTTATTATAAAGGAGGAGTAGGCTTTTTTAGGTATATATATACCTATTAGCTACCTCCCTTCTATTATATTTAATTAGGATAGAGGGCTCTATTCTCTTATTAAATCTTCTCTTTAATTACCTACTAGTTTTTTATATTAAAGATAGATACTTATACCCTATATACTACTATATTAAATAATTTCTTAACTATTATTATAAAGTAGTATATTATATTTACTTATAACTACTCCCTCTCTAGTACCTCCCTTACCTCTATTAAGGTAACTTATAATAGTATATCCCTACTCTTTATTTAATTTACTACTATAATTTCTAACGCGTATTTATAGCTAAAGGCCTAAAATATTATAACTAGCCTCTTACCTACTACCCCTACTATTACTTCCTTCTCCTTCTTATCTTTTAATACTACTAGTATCTATTAGATCCTCCTAGCCTTAACCGCCTTTAGTATCTATATATATAGCCCTTATAAGGGGGGGGTAGTATATTCCTTATAAAAGGGTTCCCTTAGCTTTATTAGCCTTATAAGGAGTCTTATCTTATTAGGGTACTAGCCTAGTTAGTAGTCCTAGGCCTATTAAGGTCTTATACTCTCTCCTTATATTCTCTCCCTTTTTATTAGAGTTCCTTAATATACATTTATATTAGGTTAATACCTACTATTAAAATCTTCTATTTCAACGCGTTTAAGTCTTTAAATTATGTATTCTTTATAACCTTAAGGGCTATTATTATTATAATAGCCTAGCTACTTAATTTATTTATAATCCCTATAGTATATATATATTATAATCTAAGTATTATTATATTTATTAAGCTTATAAGTAGAATAAAGGCCCTTATAACCCCTACCCTAATACGTAGCTCTTTATACTCTCCTCCCTCTCTAGCTTTACTACCTTTACCCCTAGTAGTCTCTTAATTAGGGCTAGGGCGCCCTACTACTCCCCTACTCCCCTCTTATACGCGTTTTTTAAATACTTTACTACTTAATACTTATATATTTAAGTTACTCTCCGCTATTTTTTTATTAATTTATAACCTTATAATTACTTATTTAAGCTAGGTATAAGATAGGAATATAGTCTCTTAGAGTAATATAAGTTCTATATCTACTTAAAGCGGTTTTTTACTAGGGGAGTAGGTAACTTTTATATTAGCGGTTTTAATCCCGCGTAGAAGCTAACCTATTAAGGCTTAATACTTAAATTATCCTACTTTAAAGAGGCTAGCTTATTTAATTAAATTAAATATACCTAATATAATTTATAATCTAATTATATACTAGTATTTAATAAATACTTTTATTATTTATTAAACCCTATTATACTTAACCTTTATTCCCTAAGTAGATAGTTATAGATAGTAAGCTTAAAATAGGATATCTATCTAGATCTCCCTACTAATATAATATATATTAAAGCTAAATTATAATTAATTTATTATAATAAAAAGGGGTAATAAGGCTATATATATATAAATATTATAAAGAAGGGTTTAAGAATAGTAGTAGATTTAATAGATATATCTTATATTATAAGGTTTATATTTATAACTACCTACAGAAAATTCTATAAAGCTTACCCTTACTCCCTTCCTCCTCTTAATAATAATAACTATTATAACTAGTTATAAAGAGTTAGGAGGATATTAAGGATATAGATATTAATATTATAATAGAAATTAATAAAGACCTACTTACTCCTATTCTAAGAGATACTAATATCTATATAGGGACCTTATTATAAAGCCCGCCTAATATTAATATTATTAGGAGTAGGGAGGAAGAGGAGTTAATATACTTATTACCTAACCTTATATATTTAAGCTAGTAGTTAATATCCTTATATATTTAAGTTAAGATATTTATAAAGGCTACTAGTTATTATATAAATATAGGTTATAAATCTATAAAAAAGGATAAAGATCCTTTAAGGCTTAGCGAAGATTTAAATTATATTAATAAAGATAGAGGAGTATATTACCTATTCTTAAGTATATATAACTATATATTTATATAATAGTTATATAAGGAAAAGGTAATTAAAGGTAATATTAATAGGTTTTTTTATAATAATTAACTTAAATATATATATAGCCTCTTAAGTTATAAGAATACTAATACTATAATAGAGTTATAAGATAAGATTATACTAGGTATTAATAGGAATAAATAGAATAAATAAACCTTTAAAGTTATATCTAATATTAATAATATAGAATTAAGAGAATATAATATTATCTATTAAGATATTATTAAGACCCTTAGATTCCTATTAGGTTATTACCTATTTAAGGAGGATATAGTATTTAAACCTATATACTAGTTTAATAGTAATAAAAGGCGTATATATACTAAGATATATACTAGTAACTAGTAGTAAGAGATATAAGAGAAGCTTCCTATTAGAGCTACTATAGTACTACTATTAATTTCCTTAGATAAAATAGTACTTATATAGTATAAGGGTAATCTAGTTATATAGCTAGTCTATATTATTATAGGAAATTTAAAGGTATAAGTATATTAAGCTTAAAAGTAACTAGGATTAATACTCCTAGTATTTCTACTTATTATACCTAATAATAGTAACTATATTAAATCTAATATATAATATAAGTCTATATTAATTATCTTAAAATATAAGTATATAAGTAGTATATCTAGTATAAGCTTATAATATTAATACCTTCTTAGTAATTTAAGATATTATAATTATAGGTCTTAAGATTTTATATATAGATTAGATAATATAATACTATTATCTAGTTATTATAAGCTTTATAATAGATTATAAAGAATAAATATTAATTATTAATATTAAGAAGGGCTAATAGTATATAATCTATATAGTACTATTAAATTAATAATAGAACCTTAGCGCTAAGTAGCCCCCCTAAACTTACTCCTCTACCTATTCCTAAATCTAGCGCTAGAAGGCTAAGGATATACTAGAAAATAATAATATATAGGTATATCTAATATAAAACTTTACCTAATTATATATAATAGTAGATATATATATAAAAATACTTATTAATCTATTATATTAACTCTTAAAAGGCGCGGTTAACTATTTACTTAAATAGATTAATCTTACTATTAAGGGTAGTATACCTAGTACTAGGAAATTAAAGGGGTCTAAGGGGATATTAAAGGAGGTACTAGGAAAGGTATAATTAAATAAAAGATTCTATAATATTCCTCCCTTTTATAACCTAAAGATTTTTAAGTATTATAGCGCTATTATATAGTAGATAGGTAAGGACTAATAAGCTATTATATAATAACTTATATTAGTAATTACTCCGCTATTTATAAACTTATATAGTTTAGAACTTAAATATACCTAAGTACTAGTAAACTTTATCTTAATTACTTAATACTATTTATATAATAATAAAATACTAGGATATCTTAAAGACGCGCTATATTAATTTAATAAATTTAAGACCTATTTTAACTAGTATAAGCTAGTTAATAAGGCGAACCTAGGTAGCTATTTTAATATACTAAAGCTCTACGTAATAATATATTATATAGAGTAGATTTAGTAATTTAATATTATAAATAACTATAATGGTAAATATAAAGAGGTAGTATATTACTATCTAATTAAGGCTTTCTTTAATTTAACTAATAAGTAAGAAAACTTTTAAGAATAACTTATATACTATACTACCCGCTACTTATAAATATTAGCTATAAAGGATAACCTATTTTAGTTTATAATAAGGCTATCTATCCTAAAAAGGGTAGACCTTATAACTAAGGTACTAATACTTAGTCGCGAAGTTAAATTATTATATTTTTAATATAAACCTAATAAGTAGTAAATATAAATAATTTTAGCTACTAGACTAGATAATAAGGTCTAGTATATACCGTCTATAATATAATAGTATCTATAAGTAGAGGGCCTTATTAAGATACTAGCCGTCTTTATATACTAATACTAAAAAGAGATAGATAGGAGGACTATAATTAATAGAAATATAGATAGAAGGGAATATAATCCTAAGTAGGTAGATATATACTTTATCTACCTATATCTATTAATAAGATACTAGAAACTAGATAGGAAAGATCTAGAAGATATAGATAATCTTATTATTAATAATATAATATATATAGTAAACTAGTAGAATTAAGGAAAGTAAAGATATAATTATATCCTAATATAGGAATTAAGGCCTTAAGCTTATATAGTATTACTTTATAGCTAAAGGCCTACTAAGTTTTAGCTTCTTATAATAGTATTAGATATAAGGTGTCTAACTATAAAGGGTTAACTATTAAAGTATAATAGAGCCCTTATAAATTTCCTAAGAATTTATAAAGGGGGGGCTCTGTATAAGATCTATAGAATAGTAGAAGTAGAATTATAACTAATTAATATAGCTATTAACTTAAGGATACTTAAAGCGCGTTAACTTATCCCCTTAATAGGAATTATAAGGAGTATATATATTATATTAATATATATAAGAAAGGGTATAAGAAATAATAATATAGCTTATATTAATAATTATACTAACTAGGACTTATATAATATAATATATAATAAGAAATCTCTCTAATAGACTAGATAAGTAATAATATAGAAGGCTATTCTCTTTAAGCTAATAAAAGATAGTAAATTATTTACTAGATAAATAAAATTATAATTTAAGTATTTTTCTTTTCTTAACTACTAAATATAAGAAGGCTTTATATATAATACTATAACTATAATATAATAATATCCTACCTTTTATTCTTCTTTAGTAAGGATACGGAATATAGTACTCTATATTATAATACTAGAATAGCCCTAGCTATAAAATAATATAATAGATACTTTAAATATTATAATAGGGAAGTAGTATAATAATACTTAAATAATAATATATTTAATATTTATATTTATAAGCTACCTAGAAGTAGGGATAAAATATAAGTAATAGACTTTCTATAGTATATATATTACCGCGTATACTACGTAGGTTTACTAATAAATAATACTATAATATTAATATATATACGACTATTTATCTAGTATATATAAGATAGCTACCTAGACTAGACTTAATAGGAATAAATCCTAGGGAGTTTAATAATATAAGATAATCTACTAAGATTATAAAGGATATACTAGAAATTAATAAAACCGCCTATATACTTCTTCTTACCTAACTATAAAAGTAATTAGAATCTATAAGACTATTAGATTAAAGATTAAATATAAAGAAGGTAAGAGACTACTTATAATCTAGGTTTATTAATATATATAAAGATTTTACCTATATATTTAGTAATATCCCTAAATAATAGAAGGATTAATACCTCCTCTTCCTTACCTAATAAAATAATTATAATTAGAGGAGATAAATAAGGGCTAAACGATGCTATAAGGATAATAGAGAAGATTATAAAATATTAAGTACTAAATTATTTAGGGATTTAAGTAAGAGACTAGAATATATATACTTAGTTAGGGAACCTAATTAGTATATAGCTTCTATTCGCTATACCTTATTATATATTAATAATAATACGGACTAAAGTATAATATATATAACTTAGGATATTTAGAAGAGTAATATATATATATAACTACTAGATATAAATAACCTTAACTTTAGAAAGTTTAAGGCCCTAATTAAGTCTAACCTAGGTTATAATAAGATAAAAGACGCTATTATTTATACCTATCCTAGGTTACTAAGTATTATTATTACTAATAAATAGGAATAGAGGGTAGTACTAGTAGAAATATATACTTAAGGTACTAAGCGCTTTACTTTTAATATATAGGGTTTAGTAACTACTAGAAAATATATAATATATATTAGACTAAGTCCTATACCTAGTATTAATAAGTAGTTTTAACTAATTAAAGTCTAGATAGTATTTATAATAAGGCGCCCTACGCTTAAATATAATAAAGATATTATATTTAAGAGTAATAATAGATATTACTAGTAATAGTTTTCCCTATAAATAAGTAGTATAAGTTACTAGTACTAATATACGTAATATAGATTAAAGTAATATTAGTTAATTTATTAAATCCTATCTAATTTAATTAACTTAGCTTAGCCCCCTAATATTATATAAAATAGGTTAATTTCTTAATAATTTAGGGGATTTCCCCTTCCCCTATTATTTTTAACTTTACTAATAATATAATCTACTACTTCTTCCTTCTATCTACCTATAGGAATATAATACCTATTCTCTATATAATATTAATATAGCGTATAAGATAGTAAGACTACTACCCCTAGACGCGTAGTACTTAATTACTAATATAACCTAACTCTAGAATTATAGGATAGATAAAGGACGTAATTGTAGTAGGTAGAATAATAGGTAGTCTATTAAGTTATTAGTATCCGCTAAGGATAATAACTATAAGTAATTAAGTAATAAAGAGAATAAGTAACCTTTAATTAGAGAGAAGTAAAAACGCGTAATATCCTCTATTAATAATAGATATATAAAGATAGGGGTATTTATTCTATACTATACTATAACTATCTATTAATATAGTCTAAGGAGAAATTAACTATTAATAAGTCCTCTTATAAGAAATCTAGTAGGGGGAGTAAGTAGTAAGATAAGTAATATCCTATTAAGCCCTAATACTAATAAGGATTATTATAGTAGTAATAGAATAGGATTATATCTCTAGGATAGTATCTATTACTATTTTAAGGTACTCTCCTGTAAGATATATACTATTATTATCCCTAATTATATAAAGTATCTAAAGGTAATAATTCTTTCTAGTACTATTAAGAGCCTAGGGAAGGGAAGAGAGATATAGCTAAAAGATAACCCTATATAATTAAATAGTTAAATAAAAGTTATATAAGATAAGGTAACTAAAAGGTTAGGGCTTAAGATTAAAAGTAAGTCAAATAGGGTTAATAGTATACCTACTATACTTAAAGCTTAAAAGGTTAATATAATATTTATAATTACCTCCTATCTTAACTAAATTAAGTATTAGTTATTTAACTTATTTAGAGAATAGCGCTTATACTCTTTAATTATTATATAAGTTATAGTATTATCTATATATAAATAGGATAGCTTATAAATAAATATAACAGTATAAGCTAATATATTATTAGACTACCTAACTTTTATATATAATAATATAAGTTACCTCTCTATCTAATATTACTTCTAATTAAATATTAGGTTTATAAGAGGAAGGCTAAATAGTTAAATCCTATCTTAATAAAAGTACTTATAAATATAGTATTTAAACTAATAAAGACTAGTTTTACTAATAAGGAAAGTATAAGGAAGTTTTTTAACCCCCTACCTAATATCCTATTAATTTATATAGTAATAATAGTAAGATATTATATATCTAAATATAAGTATAATATTTACTATATTAAGAAATTTAAGGGTAAAAAGGCCTAGGGTATATAGCTAACTATCTTACTATTATATATAAATATATAACTAAGAGCTAATTATATACTATTATAAGGCGCTAGTAAATAATATAGTATACGTAGAATAACTTAGAGTTTAACCTTTATAAGAGGCGTATCTATAAGCTTTATTTAAAAGGGGTAAGGGATATACTCTATAATATTATAATTATAAATAAAAATAATAATAAGGTAAATAGAATAGATATTAATACTAGTTAACTAAATAACCTACTACTATTAAATAATTTAGATAATAATAAATATCCTAGTCCTTTAAGTATTTAGGGTAGGTATTCCTATCTAATTAATATAAAGAGAGATATAATAGCTAACTTAAAACCTAATTAAAGTAATAATTCTAGTATTAATTAAATATTATAAAATAGCTCTTTAGGATATAAGTATTAAACCTTAATAATACTATCCTTATATATTAATAAGGCTTAAGAGGAAATAGTTAATAGTATAATTCTACTTACTCTATTTATTTATATATAACTAACCTCTTAAATTAGGTAGGATAATAACCTCCCTCTTAACCCTTATTCTACCTTTATACGCGGATATATATCGCTAAGTATACTAAAGATAGATAGTAGGTAATAACCTATAAGACGCTATATATTATATATAATAGAAGGAGAAGATCTACTTATAAATTAAAGCGCTTATAGATCCTAGTTAATAGAGGATTTCTAGGGTATATTTAAGCTAGTATAACTAGAATAGATATAGTATAAGATACTAAAGGGTAGTAATATAATTATAATAAATAGTAATAAGGTAGAATATATAGGATTTAAGAAGTAGGTTAGAAAAAAGCTACGCGTGGAAATTTAACTAGAAAGTAGTAAGATTTAAGAAGAGAATCTATAATATAGGGAGGTTAAGTAGGTAGGAATAATTTTATTAAAAGGTAGTTTATAAATACTAAGTAAATAGCCTAATAAATATATATTAAGTACTATAAGTATAATTTTATATATTATTAATAATAGTACTAGTATTAATATAGGTAATAAATTAGGGTAGCGCGGATAGACTATTATAGTTAGAATAGGTAGATAAGTAGTAATTCCTAATAATAATACCGCTTATAATAATAGTATAAACGGCGCTCTCTAAGGAATATATAAGATAGGTAGATATAGTAATAATACTACCTAATAAGATTATAATAATAATAGTATAAATTCTAAAAAAGATATATTTATTAAATATATATAAGTAGGTAGTAGAAATATTAGCTATAATATTTAATAAACCTTTTCTAGGAATATTATATAAATTATAATATCTAATTTATATATAATAATAAATAATTGGAAAACTAAGCGCGCTTTTAGTATTATAAAGGTGTAAATAGTAGCTTATAATAATTAGAGGTATTAAAACGAGCCCTAGGGCTAATATATAAGCGCGCTTATTATATATAGAAAATACGCATTTTTCTATAGTATATAGGCTTCCTAGTTTACCGATATATATTACCTTAAAGAATTACCTAGGTTATGCTAGGTAATAATAATAATAATACTTAGTAATATAAGAGTAAATTATAGATATAATAGTAAATACTACTATAAATATAAAATATTTATAATATTATAGTTATTATTTCTATAGGAATAGTTATTACTTTTCTAATTATCTTATTTACTATTAAGAATTACCTAGGTAATAATAATTATAATACTTAGTAATATAGTAATAAATCTTTATATAATAGTAAATATTACTATAAAAAGAAAATATTACTAATATTATAATCGTACTTTTTCCTAGAGATATATATTACCTTTTTATATTACCTTATTTACCCTAGGTAATAATAATAATAATAATTAGAAAAAAATTAGAAAATATAGTAAGAAATACTACTAAAAATAGAAAATAACACTAGAGAAAATGTCTTAGTAATTCGAGTCAATACTTCGGTACTAATACTCGGTACCAGATTTTGGTATCGAATCGCCAAGACTCGAGTCGGGTACCCGACTCGAGTTCGAAGTACGTACTGACTCGACGCGGTCAGTCTAAATATACTTCGCAGGGGCGCTCCATACGTGTTCTCTGGAGCTGATGAGGGGTAATTGGACTAGCGTTGGAAGCATGTATTTAGGGAAGGGAAATGCCCCTATTCTTCCTACTCCTTAGCAACCCCCATGGTAGCAAATCAATATCAGACAACGATATCATAAATCCTCCCTTTTCTCCAGGCTTCACCGCACAGCCTATCTCCGTCCTTCGTCTCAGCACAACATTGCTGTTGTCCCTAATCCATCCCTCTATACGATATTATTGGTGCAACTGCGAGCGCCGGATTTGTCCAACTGATTGATTCTAATTCCTCCTTCCTTTCCGAAGCGGGGGACTATGGTCAGTGGCCTAACAAACGTTCGTCTGACTCTAAAGCTTCCACTGACAGATATCTTCCTACCAAACAGGACGCGCAAAAGTCGCTGACGCCGCTGGGTGAAATCGAAAAGCGTTTCCCTCCACGTGGCTCCTTGTGCTTGCATCGACTCGTCAAGCGTGCCAACTTCGTATGCAGCCGCTGTAGCCTTGAAAAGACGTCAAAGTTAGTGGCCTACGCCAACGACAATTGGGACGAACCTTTATGTAATGGCTGCTATGGGAATATCCAATCTCAGAAAGAGTGAGGGCAGAGCACGGAAATACTTTTGTCGAGTTCGTCTTTGGGAAAATTCTCTACACCTGTTATGTTGAGATACAATTTCATCGGCGCCTCTCAATACCTACGAATAACATTCAATCCAGTTTTTGCTCGCCAACGTTATGCTGTTGCTCACCATTTTTCCAGATTTTCGTTGAAGTAATGGTTCAGCTTTGCTGGAGTGCCATCGAGCTTTATCTTTAATAGAAACTTGACGTGGGAAGTTGCGGATTGGTATTTCTCCAGCAGAAGATCCATAAGCAGAGCTATAATGCCCGTTTAAACTTTTTTAATGGGACACATCACACGTAAGAGATTAACGATAGAGTTAATAAATAATCATTATAATATCTGAAATATAGCCTAGAGCTAACCCCTCCTACTTTATTAACTGACGCTTTATAGTTACTACCAAGAGAGAGGGATTGAGAGTGCCGATTCTAAAGCCTTGAAAATTTCGGTAAATATCTTTTGGCCAGACGTGAAAGCTCTCGCTGCGCGGTTCGGGCAGCTTTTGTGTAGCAGAAATTAGATCTTCAAGCTCTAGATAGTCTGGAACTGTACGGATCTTAACTATGCCTTCTGGGTTGCCGTCTTTGATATCTATTGTAGTAACATCAACGACTGGGAGGTCGGTATCGGCGGAGCCGTTAGATTTCCCTTCGAATTCCGTATCTACCTATCCCTCTTTCCTTTCTTCTCGTTGGCTGTACCGCCTGAGGGCTTGACCGTTCTATTCTACCTAAGATCACTCTTACCATTAATAGCCGTTTCGGCGTTAGGCTCGTCATATACTTTACCTTGAAGTATCCTAGATTTTCGCTCTAGGCCTATATTATAGATATAATACTTTTCTATATTAATATTAAAGTCCGCCTTTTTATCGCGTAGCCTAAGAGGTAAACACTTTATATTAATAATTAGGATATCTGCTATAAATAGTATAAGGAGTACTAGAAGATCTTTATCTAATATCTTAGGCTTTATAGTAAAGGTAAAGATATTAGTTAAAAGTCTTCTAAGTAGTAATCCTTTAAAGGCGTTTTAATAAGTATAATAGATAGTAGTAGAAGTAGCTAGAAGAAGGTATATTACACCTAGTAGCTTATAATCTAGGCTTATTATTAGTAGGATAAATATAGAGGGTAGGATAAATAGAAGATACCTAATAGTACTTTATAACTTTAGAGGTATAACTTAGTTATAAATTATATTAAGAGTAGTATTTTTATTATAAAAATATATACCTTATATATATTATTATACCTTTCTTATTAGTTAGGTAAGTACTTATAACTAGTACTTTACTAGATAGTAAGGTAAGCCTTTATATACCTATTTATCTAATAGTACCTTTACTTTATATTACTTTTACGACGTGATTTCTACTATATTTAATAGTAATACTATTATATACTATTCTAATAGGTTAAGAGATAACCTAATAGGTAGTATAGATTAGGAGTCCTCTACTAATAAACCTAGCTATAGACTACTAAGTTCGCTATTCTATACTAGTTAAATTAGACCGGATTTTACCTTAATAATTATAAGGTAAAATAGAATAATTATAATATATCTAGATCCTTACCTCTTTATAATATTAGGTAAGACGCCTATCTAATATCTTAACTACTAGATTTAGTATTTAGCTTTTACCCCTTACTAAGAAATTAGCCTTTTAAAAGTTAAGGAAAGCCTAGCTATTATCTACTAGCCTTTTAATAGGGAAACTATTATAACTCTTAAAAAATAGTAATAACTACCTACTTTCTATCTCTATTTATTTACTACTTTCTATTACTATTTACTTACTTATTTACTAGTCTTTAACGTGTTTTCCTTCTTTAAGGTTTATTACTATTATTTATTATAATCTACTCTATCTTATTAAGGAGTAGACTTATTTTATCTAAAGGATTAGTAAATAGCCTCTTATAATAGTATCTTTATAAGCTACTTTAGAAGAAAATACTATCTTTTTACTTTTTAATTAGACGCTTTTATTAAAATAGAGTATCTATAAATTAATTTAATACTAGAGAGAATTTATAGAATTATATATAAAATTATAACTACTTCTTCCTAGCTAGTATAATTAGCTATTAAATACTATAAACTATTAATAAGGGATACTTATACTTACTCTAAGACTTAATTTATAAAGCTATTAATCTAGCCCTTAAATTAGGTTATTAATAAGCTAGCCCTTTAACTTATAATAAAAGGGTTTACTAGAGATATATAGGAATTTATCCTATCTACTCTTAAAGAGGTAGCTTAGGTTAAGAATAGACTAATTATATTAGTTCTAATTAGAACTAAATTTATAATTATTATATAATACTAAACCTATATAAGTAATAAGCTAGCTGTAAGTAGTTTAGTAAGTCGAGTTAATACTAAAATCCTAGCCTAAGTACTAAAAAAATAGTTAGTCTAGTTAAGAACTCTACCCTAATACTTATAATAATTAATAGAAAAGATATTAAAGAGAGTTCTTAGTTAAAACTAACTTATACTCCTATTACCCCTTACTCCTTATTACCTATATTTATCTAAGCTTTATAGAAGGTACCTCTAACCTTTATTACCTTTAAAGTATTAATATCTATCCCTTTTAAGATATATTTATACCTTAATTAGGAGTTATTAGTATTATAATAGCCTAGCTATTTACTAATCTTAGTAGAATTAGAGTCTAATAAAGCTACTTAAATAGAAAATACCTTCTAGGAGCTTAAAGTTATCTTAAAATTACTAGAAACTATTTAATAAGATACCTTAAAGTCTACTAAAATAAAATAGCCTAGCTACTTAATAGACTTAAAGTCTAGTAAGGCTACTTAAGTAGAAAATAGCTCCTAAGAGCCTAAATATAGTCTAAGTCTACTAGAGACTAAGATACCTCCTTAAGACTCTAAGTTAAATCCGCCTACCCTGTTAAAGTCTAAATAGTATAATTACCTTTAGCCTTAGGTAATTAGTATTAGAATAGGTACTTTAATATAGAATATCTAATTAATTTATAAGGAGGGGTCTTTCGTCCTTCAATGAGAGCGCACTTTGCAGTAGACGGATTCAAAAAAGCTGATGGAAACGAAAGTTCATAAAGCCAGAGCTGACTTAGTAGGCAGCAGCGAGACGTTGCTTCTCCACAAAGCTGCATAATGCCCTGTGTCTTTGATCCAATCAAGGCTTTCCCTACTACACGCTGGGTGCTGTACCTCATAAAGGACGGCAGGGAAAGTGGTGTGATAAGAGCCAGCTAGCAATTCTAGGCGAATGCGTTCCATCGTCCAAGCTTTCATCAAAGCGTGCCTAGATTGGATCTAGATATATAGCTCATGCATAGTGCTTGGAAGCTTTTTGAGATGCGTACAATTGTCGAAGCTACAAGATGAATCTCATGCGTATATCTATACAACAGGACCAATTGCCTTCTGTTGGGGAAATACACTCTAAGTTTATGCCAATATTGTACATGAAGGGAAGACCAAATGAGCCAGGAAATGCCTACAAATGCCTACAAATTGCGAAAGCCCTGTTCCGGAAAGTATCGAGAGTGATGCTATCGACAGCATCTGAGACAGGCCACGTAAATCCGAGGCGATTATCAAGTCATGATGCAAGTTGTACGACTGCTGAATGACAGGCTTTGCCTGCTGTACAGACAAAGCCATAGGTGCGCCACGCCCGGGTTCTGCGTCAGAATCACGGGCAAGTTACCCTCTGACGATCGTGGAAAGACCGTCTTTGCTCTGAATGTTCTTCCAACAAAGACAGTTTTTGGAGGACTTGGTCGAGGTCTGCATCGCTGACGGAAATTGCCTCATTGTCGCTTTTCCTCTGTAGCCTCTGCACATTGTACATATATAAATCTTCGCTTGGTGGAATATAACTGTCAACACATGCCGCCCTGTTCAAGAAGTGCATTATCGGAATTTCCAAGTCCTTAACTGCCTGGCAAAATGACTGGAAAAGCTCAAGAAGCAAGATATGGCTTTGTTTAAGGGCCTTGGGCATCGAGAGGAGTCGCCCTAGTCCTATCAGATTTGCAGGCGCTGACGGTGACTCATCCTCGTCATCAGGTCCATCGAGGCACCAAAAGATCAGCATGTCAGTCAAAGTCAGGGCCAGCTCTTCGGGCGCCAGGGAGGTCTGAAAGATCCTAAATAGTTGCAACTTAACACGCTCTGCATCTCTTGTCTTCAACCATTCTTGTAGCATTGTAAAGACCTCATCGTCCTCGGAACTGTGGTAGAATTGGTGGAGCTGCACAATATCGCGATATTCGGGTTTTCGGAAGCTTGGGAACTGCTCACAAATGTGTTCTCTAGCGCCGTTAGCCCAAGAGCCTTATTTGCAAAGTGATCACTAACATGCCCAATCGAACCGCCTCTTGGTCTGTAACATTCATCCTATCCAAAATTGCAGTAAAATTTGGCGTTAATATCTGCTCAAAGTAAGCCTATGGAAATCCCATGAGTTTTCCCTACTCACCTCATTGTTCCGAGGACAATTCGATCAGTAAATGATATCGCAGATATCTATCCCACATTTGGATCTGCGAGAACATGTTGTTTGATCGAGGGAAGGCCAGACCACTTGAAAAGCTCGAGTGAGCTTTACTTTGTCAAGCGGCTGGAAAGCTTCTGCCTCTCTAAATGAAATGACCTAATACAACTGGCCAAGAGACAGAAAATACCTGAACAGTACCAAGGAGTTAAACCGGGAGTATGTAGCTAGAACGGGGGGCAATCCAAAAAGCGTCAATAGCTCAGGGGCTACGTCACTGTTCCTAGTCTTTGATCTTCTTGGTCTTCATCTGAGTTGGCAGATTCAAGGCCACTGATAATTCATCAATTATCTCGCTCGTTACATCTTTCCAGCTGCAATCCGAATTTGAAGCGTGGATTTCTCCCGTACATATTTCAAACCTGTGGCCAGCCCAAACTCCACGATTAAATCCCGCACATGGAACCGTAGAGTCGCTTGTAGACCAGCATATTCGACACATGACCGCCTCGCCAAATCCGGGATATCCAAGATGGGGTCCGCGTTGACGTTCTGACCTATGAAATGCTGCGAAGAATTTGTCGCCTTGAACGAATTCGGCCGTGGTTAAGTTGCGAAGAATCCAGTTTTCGGTCTCGGGATAGTAGTTTGCCGTTTCCTTTCCATTAGCAAACGACCGTGCTTGAGAACGTTCTGATTTAGGGAGATGCCTGGCTTCATCAAGCGCAGTACGGGGAAACTCCCGTGGTCCAAAGCGCTTTGAATAAACTAGATCTTCGGCCTGACCAGGTACGGGATCAAATAGTATTTGAAAAGGCTCAACTTTAGAACTGATTTCGCGAAATCGACACATAACCATGGTAAGCAAATTTCCTGGATCTTGAATAAAGCCTTCGTCGGGATCCACTTCGGCCTCATCCAAACCTTTGTTGACCACGTTCTCCTCTTCTGCCGTTAAAAGGCCCGCCGGCCAATCACCAGATTTGCATTCGTCGCCCAAGCAAATGATTTTCGCGCCAGCCCAAGGACTCATGAATTCGGTAGCTTTCTGTTGAAAAAATAGCCAGCCTATTTTCCAAAGTCGTTTCGAAACCAGGCTTAGACGAAAACAGGACAGAAAATCCAAGTCGTGAAAGATTTCCAAAATAAGCTCGTCGGGGATGGTTGCCAAATAGGGTTGGATCTGGCATGTTGGCTCTAGGTCCTTTTCAGTTGGAAAAGATTTAATCCCTGAAATTTCTATCAGGTGCTTTGGTGCACATGATGATTGCACCGGACCTGGCTTGACTGGCACAGAGAGAAGATCTACTAGGCAGTCGGCTTCTTTTCCCCACAGAAACTCCCCAAGCTTGCCGATGCACGACAGAATCTCGGCATTGTCCATTGAGAAAATGTACCAATATTGACCCATAGTGGACGCCTAGGTAAAGGACAGAGATCTTTGTGAAGATTGTGATTGGAAGCGCTAGAATTTTAGGAGAAAAGATTCTAGTAGTCGGCCCGACTTCAAGACCGAGAAACAGCAAGTAGCAAGAAGTGAATGTGGGATTCGATATTGCTGTAGAAAGATGGAGGCGCACTTGTCACGGCAGTACAAGTGTTATGAACCGTAAATAATTGGAATTGAACTATGGAGGAAGGAAAGTTGAATACACGTAGGAAGAACTCCAACTAGTCTTCGGATCGGGCCTGTTCCGTCGCGCTAGCCCTTTTGCGGAACTCAACAGAAAACTCTTCCTTTACGTGTTAAACTTAGGGCGGCGGTACGCGTACACCTTGTCCTAGTCCGCGTGCACCCCGTCCTAGTACGCGTACGCCTCCCTCTATATAGTATAACAGCTTCCTAGCAGCTTATATCATGTTACTACTTATAATATTCCCGCTAATAAATAGATTTTAAAGACTATTAAACTATTAGACTTCTAATAGAAATATATATACTATAAGTATAATCTATATTATAATATACTAGGAAGTCTTTACTATTAGAATAGTATAGTAGTACTTTAAAGTACTAAGATCTAATAGCTTTCTATTATACTACTTAGATACTCTTTAAGTAGGTCTTAGTTAGCTTAGCTAACTATTTAGAATACTCTTATAAGCTAACTACTAGGCTAAGTAGGAGGAGGTATACGCGTACTAGGATAGGATATATATATATACTACTACTCTAAGCCTATTAACTTAGCTATTAGTCTAAGATAAATAAATAAAAATTATAATTATAATAGTACTAAGAGAAATTTAAGGAGGTTAGTAGAATAGTTATATATTAGGACTTTATATTAAGATAATATAAATTTAAAGTATTATAAGTAAAATATCTAATATTCTTAAATATAATATATTCTTAAGCTAAAAAAGCTATTAAGGACTTAATAAGAAGTATATTAAAATACCTTTTTCTATCTTTATATATAAGGAGTATCTATTCTAACTCCTACTTAAGGGTAATATCTATTATAGTACTAATAAATACTTTAATAATAGAGTTATATAACTTTTTAAGTAGATCCTCTTAAATCCTTCTAAGAAGTATTCTATCCTTTTAAAGAGGAAAAAGAATAGCTTATATATCTATATATATAGACTAACTATTTATTTAGTACTTAGGGGTTATTTTTAGTAATAACTCGAATTACTAAAATACTTATAACTAGCTTATACCTTATATAGGTTTAGCGTTATATAACTTTATAAATTTAATTCTAAATTTAATTCCTTGTAGTTAGTCTATATATATATAAGGGCTTAATATAGTTAAAAGCTTATAGAAATTCTATTAAGATTTTCTAAAATCTATCTATATTTATATAATACTCTTTAGTATTAATAATTTAATTAAGAGTACTTATATACTAGTTTTTTAATCTACTTTCTTTAAGTTAGCCCTTTAGATTTCTATATAAATCCTACTTATATTAAGTATAAAGCTAGATTAGTATATAGAAAAATAATTTAAGGTTATATTAGTAGGTATAATTAATACTAAGTAATACTTTAATAGTTATAAGTTCTATTATACCTATTTAATATTATATCTTAGAAGTTCTTTTTAATCTTAACTTAATATATTAAACTACTTATAACTAGCTTACTACTTATATAGGTTTAGTATTATATAATAATTATAAATTTAGTTTTAAATAGTACTAATATAATTATTTTAGTTCTAATAAGATCCTACTTAAATAAAGTTATATAGCTATTTAATATTCTTTAAATATTAGTATTAATCTATTAGTTTAGAAAAATATTAGAATAAATAGATTTATCTACTTAATTTAATACGATTATAATAGACTAGTATTAAAAGGATTTATTTAGAGAGGGAAATACTCTTATTCTTTCTAGTTATTAATAACTCTTATAGTAGTAAGATAAATTAGAAGATAATAATATAAATCCTATCTTTTCTCCTTACTATTATATTAGTAGCTTAGTCCCTTAGTAATGCCTTGGCGATTTAATCGGTCTAACGCTTCGATTCCTTGGCGGGTACTAGCCAGTACCGAGTCACGAGTATTCGGGTTGGTACCTATAAGTTGGTACCGATACCCGACCCGACAGTCAGTAACCTTCGTCGACGAGCTGAAAGGTTTGCGAGAAGGTTGAAAGAGAATGAATTCCTGATTTGGGGGTTGTAACTGTGACACATCCCTAAACGTCTCCGATTATCAGAGCTTTATAGTGGCTTACCCGCCGGTCTTCCAGCCAGTAATGTTTGGTGATCTCTTCTTTCTCCTGAAACACATCCAGGGGGGGAGCGAATTTTTCATGCATGAGGCTGGGCGTCTTATATTTGGAAAAGCGTCGCTGTCAACGGTTTCACGCCGTAACGCTCGGAACGAATGGCGAGTTCTTTGTTTCGTTGTCCTATCACGACAACCAATAGTTTCTGCTTGTAATTATCTAGACTGGATTTGATGCTCGTTCGGTATCATTCTCGCCACCGACTCGCAGCCATAGCATCTCTTGTCCGGAATGGTTGCACGAGGGAGGTAATCAACGGCCGCATGTCAATTATGTTTCTAGATTTAGATTATCAAACACGAATGATGCATAACATTGTTACAATACTCGGGCTACCGCTCTGGGCAACACATCTCGTGAGGTGGGACATGTCTGCACTGTTGATACTTAAACTTGCCTCTTCAACCTTGCGATACCATATGAATTTCTTTAAGTGACACTTAGCCTCTGAAATCCGAAGAAAGAACCTCTCGATGGAGTCTGTCTCTACCGTTCCTATGGTGATTGGACTCGTGGGAAGCCTTGAAACGACGTTACCGGTGCTTCATCAGTTTGCCTCCCGGTATGATTTGGAATTTTTCGGAGAAAGCATCGAACACCTCACGACTGCCCTGAGCAATTCGTACCAGGAGCTCTCAAAGGGTCAGAACCGCTGGGGGACGAATTGGATGCATGCCCAAATGGATGAACTTTCGGTTACACTTCAATCAATTTGTCCACGCCTCGATGATCTAGAGGACAGTATTCAGGATATGCAAAATCCTCCTTCAACGCTCTTTCGTCGACAGCGTGGCCGATTTCCTCTAATACAAGATGTGGAGGTTGCCATGTCGAGCATACTTGTTGCTAAAAATTTGACTGTCATGATAGGTTCCCTGAACGCCAGAGATCAAGATTGGAAGAGGCTTTCGGAGACCACGAGGTAGGCTAGGATGACAAGTGAAAAGCTTCTCCGCGAAAATTTGTAAGACTGATCTATATACCAGACCATATGCTCAGAAGCTAAGAGTAGCAACTTACTACGATCCCACGGTATCCTGGCCGCAAGCAGAAAATGTGGCCTTGTTATCGTCAGCAATGACCAAGGGTGAACAAATATTCGCGTGGCTTGCAGGTCCCAAAGACCAGGGTACTTTTCATGAGCAGCGTCGAGCCGAGCGGATAACAGGAACATGCGAATGGCTGATAGACACGAGACAATTTCAGTCATGGCTTCGGCACCCGTTCGATGCAGGGGATGAGAGTACCTTGTGGTGTCAAGGAAAAGCTGGAATAGGGAAAACCATGCTCGCGTACGTCAGGCCGAGCTCAATCATGATCACGAGTCGCTGACACAAAATTCTAGCTCCAAAACAATCGACGAGCTTCGTGGTAGCCATGTAGTAGCCTACTTCTATATGAGTAGCGGCAGATTGCATTCTGCATCAGACGTGACTGCCAGTCTGTTGAGACAGCTTTGTCTGCCACGCAATCTGGTACCCAAACGTCTGAAACATATCTACGACCGATCGAACGGCGCATCGAGTCACCTGGTAACACTGGACGATCTGATCGAGGCCCTTGAGGAGACTTCGAGGGATATCCACTATCCAATTATTATTGTACTAGATGCTCTAGATGAGGTTAACATGCATGATCAAGGGGATTTTGCGAAGTTGATTAGTAACCTCAAGGGAATTCCGTGGAAGTTTTTGGTTACTAGCCGGTCCGCTCAGGACAGCTTGTCTAACGATTGTGATGGTTGCTCTCATCTTTCTATTACAGACAAAGATGTGGCGACAGATATCCGTCATTACGTAGGTGGTGTACTCAAAGACAATGGGGCAGTAGATGGGATATTGTCCCGTGATCCAAGATACCGAACCGAAGTCATCGATACGCTGACTACTCGCTCGAATGGCATGTAAGTTCTGTTCTTGCTAAAACATAAGGCCCTGCGAGCCGTAATATCAATTGCTAATAGATGATAGGTTCTTCTGGGCAATATTACAGACCAGACTCATACTTGACCAAATCCATCTATCGGGGATCCGGAAAGCTGTGCAAGCAATTCCTAACGACATTACCGGAGTGGTAGGCAATGCCCTGTATATGTTGGGCTTGCAAGATATAGCTCGGACTCAATTGGCAAAAAGGACTTTGGCATTCCTTGCAGCTGCTCGGGCGCCTTTGACTGCAGAAGCATTATGCCACGCACTGGGGATCGCTTTTGTTCTCGATTCTCACGCAGATCCGTCAGAGCTTATTGAGGAAGAGATTACGAACCCTGCCGCTGTCTTTGAGTGCTGCATGGGTCTTGTTGCAATTGACCCCGTGAGTAGAATCGTAACGCTTGCGCAATATGACATAGAGCAGCACTTGCGGACGCGATGGAACGATGTCTTCCCTCGCTACGCGGAAACAGCGAGGCTTGCGAAATGTTGTATGGCTTATATCTCACTGGCTGCTTTCTCGACCGGTCCCTGCTGTGAAGCGGAAGCCTTTAGCCGGCGCCTCGAGCAATACCCTTTTCTGGACTATGCCTCGCGTCATTGGGGCCAGCATGCCAGGGAGCTTTTACCGCATCAGAAGATCGATGGTGGCATCTTCAACAACATCTATCGACTACTGAGCAGGGAGAAACGGAAGAACCTCGAGTCATCCCTTCAACTGTGTGAAATTGATCCAGATTTGCATGAAAAAAAGCTTATGTACGGGACAGCAGCGCTTGATTGGAGTGCAGATAGGTTTCAGAGCATATCCTCGCTACAGGTCGCAACTCGATATGGACTTACCCGAGTCGTACAGAATATGATGAGAACGAGTCCAGGAATGATATCGAAGCAAGACTCGTACGGCATGTCAGCGTTGCATGAAGCTGCAAGAGCGGGCTGGGATGACCTTGTCCATATATTGCTTGAGGCTGGAGCCAAGCCCATCCTGACAAACGATCAAGAGGATTCGGCGCCGAGCTATGCTGTCGGAGGAGATCATGCTAGGATAACGCATATTCTACACGAGTATCCCGAGGACGCAAACAGTCGGTATCCGGAGGGTGTGAGCTCGCCTGTTCGACAGGCTGCCAAGCGTGGGCACAAATCTGTTGTTTCGATGCTGAGAACCCGAAGCGGGCCCTTAGAGCTCAAAGAAGCTCTTTGTGACGCAATGGAGGCTGGTGAATCTGGGGTGGTTGAAATGCTATTGCAAGGTGCGGACCGAGTCAGTCCGAATGCAGAGAAAAATGGCGTTCCGATAATGATCATGGCCATTAGAGGAGGGAACCGAGCAATTCTTCGCTTGCTCTTGCAAGCTGGAGGTTCGCCTTCATGCAAAGAAGGTTCGCCGAGCGACTGCATCCCCCTTCACCAGGCTATCAGGAATGATCGTGCGGACATGGTAGCCGATCTGCTACATCATGGGGCTGACATCGAGGCGTGCGATAGCCTTGGTCGAACAGTACTGTTTGAATCGCTAGATGCACCTGACACCGGTGGAGCACTCCTACTATTGACGAACAGTATCGACATATCGAGCCGTGACCCCATGGGAAACTCCGTCTTGCACGAAGCTGCAAGGAGAGGCGCTGTCGAACACGTATCCGTGTTCGTTAATCAAGGCATAGAGCTCAATGTTACCAACCACGACGGATCGACGCCTCTACATCTTGCGGTACAACATAGTCATTATGAGATAGCAATCCTCCTCATTCGAGCGAGCGTAATCAGTGATGGTTATGATACTGCTGGACAGACTCCGTTGATGTACGCCGTATCAGCACGGAATATCAGAATGGTCAAGTTACTGGTCAAATCTGGGATGCCAGTCTCTTCAGTTGTGGCCAGTCAAAGGACGCCACTCATACTAGCAGTAGCAGGTAGCCATGATGAAATGGTCAAAATACTCCTCGAGCATGGAGCAGATCCTAATGAACACACTGATCTGGAAACACCACTTATGCTAGCAGCTTCAGCTGGCCATCACCAGATCGCGGATTTACTATTGGAGTACGGGGCAAGCCAATGACCAATGATCTAGGAACCCAATGCGCTGGGAGCAGATCTCAAAGCATCGAATTAGGATAGCGAGGCCTCACATCCTGGTACTGCATAATGTTGGTATTCAGCCCGGGTCAACCTCGGCTGATGACAAATCATGGTCTTGGCAGACACTAGAGTAGATTTTCCTTTCCATGTCTCCTTTCCTACATAGCTACTATCAGCATATACACCTAATCAAGTGCATATGACTCATGCTCATCATATCATTCAACAGAGTTTTGTTGCGTTTGAAAAACATCCTTTCAGATAAGACCTGTAACGGGACGTAAGCTATCGACAGCCACGTTCGATTTGGTGTTTGACATCTGAGATGACCGTGGCAGCTTCCCTTCCAAAGCTCGATAATGGCCGTGGCGCTGTTGTCCCCATGTTAAAAGGGCTGTGTCTCACCAAATTATCGACTTAGGGATGATCGATCGCCCCGCTAAAGAAACCAATGTGGACGGTGTGAATTTCCCTCCAAGCAGCTGAGCAGTAGACCTGCCCCCTTCTGCTGTCATTGGGCTGTGGCTTCCCATACGTGCTCAAGGTGCTCGCTATCTGACAACAATTCGCGGGCTTGATACTTATGGTAGCCAGCATCTTCTCATGAACTGAAAACAGCTGACATTGCCGTCTCATTTTTATTCTTGAAGGCATCGCTGATCCATTTTGCAACTTCAGATGTTCATCAGGATGAGGAACCCATCGAATGCAAGCTTCGCATGCATCGTCAAGTATATTTTCAACGTACATCATTCTTCGATGAACAAGGGAATTTGAGCTGGGGCGGAAAGAGCAACGACACTTCGAACAACCACGACGATGGATGACTTGGAATAATACTGAAAAGAATTTCCATCAACCAACAACCAACAACCAACAAACAAACATGAACATCAGCAACCAATCAAACAACATCACCAAAACCTACCCTCCCCTCCCCTCCCCACCCCAATTCCCATAACCCCAATCGCCCTCCCCCCCCTCCCCTCAACAAACACCCCCTCCGCCCCCAAGCCCTCCCCAACCCCACCCAAAAACCCCGCCAGAACCCCAATCCCCTCCTCCAAAGTCCCATACGTCAACCTCTTCTCCTCCTCAAACCCAGGCATACTCTCCGCGCGGAAATAACACTCGCCCTCGTGGTAGGTGTAGGGTTCTTGGACGATCTCGCGGTCGCCGTGGAGGGTGACGGTTTGGAGGTGGGCGGCGGCGAGGACGTGGCGCCAGAGGGGGGAGGGGAGGGGGAGGGAGGGGTGGGTGGTTATGTTTAGGAGGGCGTTGTGGTGGGGGAGGCGGCGTTGGGTTTTGTGGGGGGAAGGGGGGAGGGGGGTGGTGGTGAGGTTTGGGGTTGGGAGGAAGAGGGGGAGGGTGGGGGGTTGAAGGGGGGAAAAAGGTAGTGGTGTTGTGAGGATGGGGATGATGTGTGCGATGAGGAGGATGATGGTGTGCATTTCTTCTTTCGGTAAGGAAAATAGAAGATTTTGGGTTTCGACACCTCAAAATTTCCGGGGAGGGAAGTATATGATATGTGCTTACTAGAAACGAGTGAGCGCGCATTGCATTTTGGCGACAGGAGTCTGAGTACTTTATCTCGAGCGGGTGGTCGCATCGTAAGGGATGGGTCGCAAGAGTTGGTTGCTTGCCAAGGCGCACAGAGCGCGCTGGCTGGCTTTGTGGGTAAATTTTGACTTGGAAGGCGTGTGTGTGTGTGGATATTTTGCAGTAGGTAAATGTAAGGTAATGGTTTGTGGTAGAGCGCACCTGGAGGCAGAATAAAGACAAGGAGTGTGGGGAGAGGATTTAGGAAGGGGCTTTTTTGTGTAGGGAGAGGTGTAGGTTGGAAAACAATTTTCGATTAACTTTGGGGGGAAATGGCACTGTTAACACATAGTCAGCGTGTGACTGGGTGAATGGAGAGGCCATAGGTGAGAGACGCCGGCCGGCCATCTGCTGTTCGTTTGATCTACCGTGTGTGCAACAGCTTTGATATCAAGGTTCTGCGGATTTCGACCAATCATTCGCGACTCTGTACTCCGAGTAGTTGAGGGGAATCCTTCTTTCACCTATCTGTGCTACCAAATCCAAAAACACCGCATATAATAACCCCTTCGCAGACGCATATCAGGCAATCTGGACCGGTCCACCAGCTCAAGAGCTTAGCGTCTCCTCTGTTGCATTCCCAGTATCTGCACCATCCGGACGAATATGTTGATAAAGTCCAACTCCAAACTGATACTCTCATTGACCACGTCTTTCTTGACGATCCCCCTCTCCGCCATCCGCGCATGATGCAAAATTTTCTGCGTGTCATAAAGCGTGATGCCTCCGAAGACCGCCAAGCCACCATACAGCCAGATTCTCTCACTCCACATTAGTGTCCGTGCAGCAGTCGCTGGGAGGACAAGGGGTGCGAAACCAGATACAACCACGATACAGAGTCCGGCGAGCAGCGGTCCGCCGAGGTAGAGGTATTTCTCTTGCTTTGCTGTTGCGCCGACGAAGGCGATGGAGCCCATCATTGCGACTGTATAAAGGCCCGCACGAGCGAGGAGCGCGGGCTGAAGGAACATGAGTGGTGACAGGATGGCAGCTTGGGCTAGATTGAAGCCGGTCCATAGGGCGTACTTTTGGACGTAACTATAGCTTTTGTCAGCGCTGGGACTCCAGGATCGAGCGAGGTTCAGAAAACGTACTTATCCGGACTCGTTGCGAAAGCGCCATACATCGTCCCAATACTCACGGCGAGACCAGCACCCAGAACGACCCATGGATTCGTAGTCATAAGCTTATAGCTCCATCCGCTGTTGTGCAAAGCCTTGGCCGCTACACCAATGATACCAATGCCCAGTCCGGTATGCATGAATGTCTCATTCAGGAACTGTCGCTCAAATGGTGGCATACCTCCATCTTCTCTGGTCTCCCGGTTGAATAGCAAATTTGTAGCCACGACCGCGCCGCCCACAATGGCGGCTCCGTAGAGAAGACGCTGGGCGAGGGTACCTGTATTTGCGTTGCCGATCTGACCAGGCTGCTGTATATATGTACGACGGGACGAAGATTGGAAGACATTTCGGGATTTGGCGAGAGAGGCGATGGATGGAGTGGGTTTTGTGCAGAAGGTGGAAGCTTTTGAAGTGCTGTGGAACGCTCGGTCTGTGTAGGCGATGGTCTTGGGTAGCTGCTTGAGGGCTTTGGAGACCGCGAACGGCCTGCGCAGTATAAACGCCATGTCGAGTGTTGCTCTTCGATGTTGTGTAATCCAAACGTCGTGGATGATGTTGCAGAAGCGATCTGGGGCAAAGAAGACACCGCGGATACGGAAGGGGTATAGCGTAGCCGTTAGTAATACTCATCTAGAAAGCCCGAGAAACTCTCAATGATGGTGTTCTATTGGTCCGCTAGATACATACGCTAAGGATTAATTACAGTACTTACTATGTCGCAGGGTAGTTAAATGTAAGCGTCTTGGCAGACACTAGTTAAATTACATGTTTAATACTACTAGTACTCCGTATGCATACCATTAGCTCGAATAACTGCTTCGCAGCGTGCCTGCATAGAATCCAGTAAATCGCTAAGGAATTCGCTTGATATCTGTTCCCATGCTGCAGCAACAGCGCTGCGGAGGCCGTTATAGCTGAGTTTTTTAGGGTAATTATCCTATATCCAATCCTTTATATTATTCCATACTATCTTAATCGGGTTTAGATCGGGACTAAACGTAGGCTACTAAATAACATTAATACCTCGTTTATGGAGATCCTCGATCGTGGCCCTAGCTGCATGGCCTGGAGCACCGTCTTGCATCAGAGATAAATGGGGATGCATCCGGATCCAGCCATGGATAACAGGTACAATCCGCTCACGATACGTTGTCTGGTTGATTATTCCCCAGTCTTTCTCCCAAAATACCCCTGGGCCCTTGATACCCCCGTGGAATGAACCCCAGAACATCCATCCTTACTTCCGGGGTATCTTTTTAATAATATAGGTAGGGTCCTATTCTTCCCCCGCGGCCCTAGTAACCCATATACGTGTATGTTTTCTAGGTAATACCTATATTTCATCCGTCCAGAGAATCGTCTCCCATTATTCCCTAGTCCAGTCAATATATTCCCGAGCCTACTGGAGACGTGCCACCCGATTTGCCTCTGAAATAGGCGGTTTTCTCCGGGTAATATGTCGAGAAAAGCCTTCTTTCTTGAGAGCTCTCCGGATTGCCCTTCCTGATACGTTCCAGCCTAGTCTCGTTACTACCTCCTCGTACTGCATACGTCTTGTTTCTTTGGAGCTTTATATAAAACGGACTAGGCGGTCTTAACAGGGCGTATTTATGACTGGTTTAGGGCCTGATTTACGGTTTTAAGGCGTAAGTTGATGGCTAGTAGCGTATCTAACCTGGCGAGTAGTAATTTTGAGGTGTTTCGCTATTCTCTCCGCATCCTAGCCGACTCCACTAAGTGTTTGTACCTGAATCCGTTGATCGCGGGTTAATTGGGAGCGTTTTAGGGTTGATGGGACATCTATTATGCGTTAGTTAGGAGAATATACTGGAGAATCTATTGGAGAAGGTAGATTTATATGTATTATTACATGGAAACTTCTAGAAATAAACGGTATTTCAACTAGCTTTTGCCAAGACGCTTACATTTAACATGGTTCCTACCGTAGTACTTTACGTATTTATGATGATCGTCCCGCCGCTTATCGCTTACGAACTCCACCAAGTTTTCCTTGGCTGTACCACACTACATAAAGTACTTAGTAAATGCAGATTACTAGTACATAGGTATCGTCAGATAGATCCGCTTCAAATATGCCGCTCAGTATGATGATCCCAATTACCGCAACAAATATCGAGGAGCTGCATTCGCTCTTCCCTTTGCCACTGTTACAAATGTCACCCTTTGGGTAAACCTTTGCATTGCTCCGCTTTCTAACCATTTGCGTAGGTTCTTGCACTGGCTGACATCGAAGGCCTCAAGCTTGTGGCAGCCATCCACAATGGCCTCGACGCCGACGCCAGTGACACGGACGCAGCCTCGTACAGAAAGTTCACGGAGCTCCAGGAGATGAAGACCGATGCTCCGGAGTGAAGAATCTGATACTGCACTTCCACAAAAAGACAAATTGAGTTTCCTCAGTTGCTGGCAACCGAGTGCTAGAACCTCGGTAGCAGTATCAGAGAGAGCGCAGCAGAAAGACTGATTGTACCGTCAGCGGATGAATTTCAAATATTTCAATCGGCTTACCAAGTCAAGGTCGCGCAGCCCTTTAGCTGCATTGGTCAGGTACACAATAGCATTATCGGTCAAATATGTACAATCCGCCAAGCATAACTTTGTCAGTCTCACAAATTGGAATTGACCCCAATGCTGAAAGCCTTGATCAGTGATAGTCGTGCATCGTGTCAAGTCAATTTGTTCAAGCCGGGAAGCTGCGTGATAAGCCATGTGCGCCATGGACCTGTCGGTCACGTGTTTGCAGTACGAGAGCGTCAGTATCCTGAGTTTTGGGCAACCAAACACGGTACCTGGTGGAGGATGGTTCTGGATTGGAGCTCCGACAGATCTCGCGGCAGCATTGCGCCCGTGAGCGTTGCCCTGTGGCGAGCCTTGGACAACCCAGCCGACGATGCGTTGCAATAGATTGTCGCTAACCTTGCGACAATTACTTAGGTCAACCACCTCGAGACTTTTGGCTCTGTTTGCCATCTCCAGGACCGCTTGCGCGGTGGTATCCCAAACACTTTTCATCTTCCACGTCGTCACATTCGCACCACATGCGCCAGAAAGTGCGGAGAATCCTTCGTCACTGATATGGAAGCAATTGCTAATGTCGATGACTCGAGGTCGCATGCCAACGAAAGGGCAGATATACTTAACAAGGACCTCGTCTGTGATGATGCGATTGTAAGGCGTCAGACTGAGCTCTCGCATCAGCTCAGGCGTCTCTTTCAGCAGCTTTAACCAATGTAGCGAGACTTGACGTAAGCGCATCAGATCATGCAACTCGAAATGTCGAAATATTGAAATCAGTATGCCATCTTGGAGCAAGCCTTGGCTGAACTCGCTTGGTCTGCGCTGTAAGGTATTCGGTCGTTTAGGTTTCTGACGTATGTCAAGTGGTGTAGGAGAGTGTTTCGGCTTCTTTTTGGACGGTGTGGCTGATCGCGAAATGGGCGGCGATATTCGCTGGCTTATGTTCTCCTTCTGTTCCGCTTCTTGCCCTTCGGGCAGTGGAGGGGCTAGAGAACTTCGCCTTGATCTGTTGAACGGCTTATCCAGGTCCAGATTCAAGAACGGATCAGGATCAGCAGGCTCAATGATTGGACGATCTTCTATTCGGCTCGGTTTGTGGGGCGTTTCGACTTTAGAATCGGTGAATCCGGGTTGCGTGAAAACCACTTTGGGGACCGATTTCTTTCTTGAGTTTTTAGGCCTGTCGTGTATTGCGAGCTTGGAGATAGGAGCGGCAGCATCTGCATCTGTCATAATCACATCACCATCTGACCCTGACTTCAGCCTTTGCCTCGCGGTCTTCTCAACCTGCTGTCTGACAGCGGGAGGACATCTGGACCAGAAGTTGGACAGCACGTCCCCAGTAATCATCAAACATTCAACCGAGGAAACAGACCGCACAGTAGCTGTCCGTCGAGGCGCTAAAGATAGACTGACGACCTCTCCGAAATATTGTCCTGCTTTAAGACGTGCCTTGACCTGGTGACCCCGCTTGATGTTTCTTCCTGCACCATTTGCTAACGTGCGTGGATTCTGTCCATGTGACTTTTCATCAATCACCTCGACTTCACCCCGAACGATGAAGAATACTTCACGCCCTTGCGAATCTTGTTGTATTATGTCCGTAAATGGCGGATAAGTACAGGGCTGAGCATTCAACCCGAGGAAATGGAGCATGTCAGCTGGTAGCCCAGAAAACAGAGGCAGTTCCTTGAGCAGCTGTCTGACATTGACCAAACCATCTCCGAGCGCACTTGATGCTGCAGCTTCGACCAGGCTCGGCGACGGTGATTTTCGCTTCTTATTGATCTGTACGCCATTCTGCCGTTGTCCATCTCCCTCTGACATGACAACATCTGCATCCTCGCCATCGCGCGCTCTCTTCTCTCCTCGCCCTAGCGTAACGCGATTGTCATTCTGACTAGACGCTAACTTCTCCTGCTTCTTGCGCTTCAAGATAGACAGTCTTTCTGACGCTTCATCTCTTATTGCTCGCTCAACCTCCGGAAAATCTGGTAGCTCTTTTTGTAGGTCTTCCTTCTTCAACACAACGAGCAGACACTTAGTACGCGCAATGATGGTCGCTGTTCGCGGTATCGACATCAGGATTCCTATCTCGCCAAAAAAGGCCCCCGGCTTCAGTTCTGCGTATGTGCTCTCGCCATCCCGTGAAGTGACCGCCACGACTCCTCGGACTAGCCAGTACATGGCTTTCGCATCGTCTCCTTCTGTCAGAACATAGTCGTGAGGAGCATGCGATTGGGGCCGTAGGTGCTTCCCAATTGCTGCGAGGAATTCAACAGGAGCGGAGAGAAAGAGTGGAAAGGACCGTATGCGGTCGTACATATCCAGCGGGATTCCATGGATCGTCGACGCTGTGAGTGGAGACGGTCGAACTGGTCTTGATGGGTTAGTCTCCGAATTAAAGGTCCTGATCAACGATAGGGCGTCAGGAACGGGAGCCGTGTTCGCCTTAGCGAAGGTTGGGGTACCAGGCCTGTGACGTCGCATCTTGTGAGAGTGAAACCCTATCTATATTGAGAGGATTGTCCTGTTTTCTCTCAGAAGGAGAGGAGACCACCAAGGGACCGGCAGCATGTCGTGTGCGAATGTCCAAGATTCCGAGTATGGATATCTGTTTGCAATCCCGTAGATAGGACAATAAACGAACTAATCCCTCCGATACGTTACAGTCGATCTTCGATCCAGTAATACCGGATATCAGCTATTTTCCAAACTTAGAACACTCAACCAACCGGGGCATGTGTTTGTTTCGGCGGATAGACTACCGTTCGAATTTGCCTGCAAGGCCACCCTCCCCCACTAAGTGACACCCGCCGGCGAGCCTGTGTGTACACGTATCTGACTGGCGCAGAATCGCCCGCCCGCCGACTTCTATGGTTCTTCGAGAAGGTGGGCTCGCGTGAGGCGCTTTATGTGCGGTAAGCGCACAGATCAGACAGAAGCTATGAGCAGTGGTCTAGCGGCGCCGTAATTAAGGCCAATGGAGTTCGAGAAGGAGGATGTCATGCGTGAAGAGCCGCCGGAAATAGCTGCCAAAGAAGCTTTGGTAAGTTGTTACAGATTCTCGAATATGCGACGAAAGGTGATAAGATAATGTTTCGGAATATGTAGCCGTCGCAGATATTTTCTCGGCCTCGCAAATGACACGTCTGAAGGTGAAGGAAAGAGTGCGGAACGATGTTGGTGCGTGCAACCTTTTCTTCGAGATTCTCCGTATGTATGCTCTTATTGGGTGTGTGGACTGTGGCACAAGATGTCAGGGCAAGCGTGCACAGACCAAGTGGAAAATTGTTGGAGGAGCGCGGGGAGCTTGAGTTTTTGGAGGGGCATGGCTTGGCAAGTTTGATATCGCAAGGAAGTCTTACCTTACTATTACTCGTCCTTTGTCTTCCATCTCGAGTACTCCTTGGTCTTCGGGAATACAAGATAGATCACTCCTGTATGGATTCAAAGGGCATCGCAGATTATGGCCATGCTTTTTCGTCCAACAATGGTTTCATACAGCCCTATGAGGGCGCGCTCGGAGACGCTACAACATAGTTCTAACATTTTCGCGAATCTTTGTTCCATTCCACGCTCGAAGCCGCGCAAAGGCAGGATTGGCCTACGCGAGGAGCGATCCGTCTACTCGCTATAACATCATGTACTCCTAAGCTGATTCCCAAATCTCCTCAAGTATCAAAGCGCGGAGAAGGCGCTGCAATTGCCAGGATGAAGTACGTTATCGTGTCTGGAGGTAACAATCGAGTCACAACACCGTCGAATTCTCCAGGCTGACCTGCGTGTAGGCGTCATCAGGTAAGAGCTACCTTGGAAACTCGACAAAATAATGCAAACTGATACAGTGAAGTGGGATCGGCAAAGGAGTCATAGGTACATCTGGGGCACAACTGGCATGCATACAGGAAGAACTAACGCGTCTAAAGCCTCGAGCTGCGGTCTCCTCTTGAAGACCCAGGGATGGAAGGTAAATCATATATCAGAACGTGGTGAACGGTCGTGAAGGAAACGCCCTTGACTGATCCATTGGCCAGGTTTCTTCGATCAAGATAGGCAAGCTTCGATTGCCAATACTTCTTGCAGCCATATTCTGACGATCCATATCAAGATCCCTATCTGAACATCGATGTTAGTCCAACTTCTTATAGAATACTTACGGCAGTTCTCATCGGTTTCAGGCAGGGACAATGGCTCCTCGCGAACATGGAGAGGTCTTGTATGTATACCAGTAAGAGCCCTCGAGTACCAAACTAACAAGAAAAGTGTCTTAGATGATGGAGGAGAAGTCGATCTTGACCTTGGAAACTACGAACGTTATCTCAATGTCACCTTGGTATTTCTTCTCCAGTGCAATTAATTTGGCATCGTCTGACATAAAGATCATACCCGGGAAAACAATATCACAACTGGAAAGATGTACCAAACTGTCATAGAGCGCGAGAGGGCTGGCAAATATCTCGGCCGCACAGTCCAGATGGTACCTCATCTGACCGATGCTATCATCGAACACGTCCAGAAAGTGTCACGGGTGCCAGTAGACGACACGAACGAAGAGCCGGATGTATGCATCATAGAGCTTGGTGGGACCATCGGGGACATGGAGAGCGCAGTTTTCGTGGAGGCTCTTCGGCAATTGCGTAGGAGAGTTGGCAAGGATAATTTCTTACAGATACACGTGTCTTTGATTCCTGTAATCCATGGGGAGATGAAAACTAAGCCAACTCAGGCCGCGATTCGAGAGGTGCGAAGCTTAGGCTTGAGTCCAGATCTCATCGCCTGTCGCTGTTCGAAAGCCTTGGATGAAGCGACTATAAACAAAATTGCTTTGTATTGCGATGTTGAGCGGAGCCAGGTCGTCTCGGTAACGGATGTCGCGTCGCTGTATCATGTGCCCCTGCTGCTGGAATCACAAGGTCTCATAAGCCTAGTCAGCGAGGTCCTCCGCCTTGACCTGGTCAAACCCTCACCATGGCTCATCAAAAGAGGTGGGCAAACATGGAATGCTTGGAAGGAGCTCACGATGTCCCAAGACCATATCTATGAATCGATTTCTATCGCTTTGGTTGGAAAATACACCGATCACCCAGACTCATATCATTCTGTTGTCAAATCCTTGGAGCACGCTGCAATGGCCTGTTCAAGGAAGCTGAACCTCATCAATGTGGATTCTGAACATCTCGAGGAAGTCACAGCAGCATCATCTCCCAAGGAATTCCACAACGCGTGGCATCAGATTCACCAAGCTCAAGGAATACTCATCCCTGGTGGCTTTGGTGAACGCGGATGTGAGGGCATGATCGCTGCAATCAAGACCTGTCGCGAGATGAGGATACCCTTTCTAGGTGTATGTCTTGGCTTGCAGCTTGCCACTATTGAATTTGCGCGTAGTATATGTAACTTGCCGCAAGCAGTGAGCGCCGAATTCGATGCAAAGGCCGCGGTTCCTACCGAGCTCGATGTGGACGCAGCCGTCCCTACTGAGATTGGTTCGAAGACGGGTGTACATGTGATCGTTCACATGGATGAAATTGACCGAACCACGATGGGTGCAAATATGCGCCTAGGAAACCATCCTACCATCTTTAAGAGGGGGTCTGAGTGGTCGAAGATCTACCAGCTGTACGGTGCAGATTTGTGCTCCACTATACCTACCACAAATGGCAGCACTACAACGACACCTTCGAGCGGCGACTCTAGATCCTCATCGCAAGATAGTGCCTGTACCGCTAATGGCGCCACCGCAGTATCAACGCCTCCATCATCATCAGACTCTGCTCCCCTGACTATACACGAGCGCCATCGTCATCGTTACGAGGTCAACCCGAATTATGTCGATCAATTCGAGCGAGCTGGCTTGCACTTCGTCGGACGCGATGTGAGCGGAAAGCGTATGGAGGTCCTCGAACTCAAAGACCACCCATATTTCGTCGGTGTGCAATTTCACCCCGAATACCTGTCGAGGGTGTTGAGACCTAGTAAACCTTTCATTGGCCTGGTGGCCGCGAGTGCGGGGATCTTGCCGGAGTTTACGAGCGGCAAGGGGAGGAGGGCGAGCTCGATGGCGTTGAGTGGGATGGAAGGGGTGAGGATCTAGGTTCTGAGAAGGGGTGTCCTCTCGACTTTCTATTATGGTGATGAATTATTTGACATCATCCACATTTTGGTAGGGCGGCTATGCCATTTGACTTGAGCAAGAGTTACATTCTCCAATATGCAGTATGGCTATTCATAGATGAGTGCCGGCGGCGGCGCAAGATGTTTCCCATACAAGTCCTAAACGCCTTGACGTTGATCACAAAAGTCCGCCTAATATCCCCTGACAGCCCATCAAAGATGTCCAATCCGTGAATATTCCACCTCCCAATCTTCCTCCAACAACCTTACGTACCGTAATAAGCCCTTCGATTCCATCTACCCATTCACTTTCTAAGCGTCTACATTAGTAAATTAGAATCTAGAAACAGTTTTGCATCTTATGAATCTATATAGTATACCTTTCCTTCCTTCAGCGTCATTGGGGTTCTGGAGGCGCTGATGATGGTTGTGGAAGAATCAGTATAGGGAGCTATATGATCGTTGATGATGTTGGCTGTGCGATTGTGGGTTTGACGGATTTTGAAGATTTGAGATTGTGGATATATATATATCATATAGGAAGTACGTATGGTTCCTTGAAGGGAGTAACCAGAGGGGAGCAGTATGGACCCATTGGAATCTTGACGGGAAGGACCTTGGCCGAAGTGACATTGTCATGAATTTGGCATGACAGACGCGGTGCAATAGACATCTATCATCAAGTGACAATGCGTTGGTAGATACTGTGTATAGTTCAGAGCTAATCTCCAGAGAGCTACTGGGTATGTTGTATCGGTACCGCTATTCAATGGTACGATGTCCCGCCAGCACCCAATCCGCTCCTTGTCTGCCCCAAGCCATTACTCAACTTGTCGCCACCGCCAGGCCCGACATTGTCTCTCATGCCAAGCGGACTTGACATTCGTTTCAAAGGCGGAAATTGGGTCGTTTCGCTCGTGTGACTCGCTGGTTTCGATAGATGCCTTAATCCACTTAGTGCATCATCTTTCATCGGTGCATTATCATTGCTCTCTCCGCTTTCCGCAAGTGATTCACCGCCGACGTTCGTAGGATGTGACCTCTCTACTTCGTCTTCACTGATTGCATCGCTGTCTTCGTCCTCGTTTTCGCTGTCGTCCCCACCGCCAAACCCTTCCATCTCCACCAGCCACCAAGGTGTGATAGCACCTAGGACTGCGAATGCAGCGAGTGTCCACCACGGCAGGATCACATAGCCTTTCTCAACCCCAACACTGAATGTCCAACCCACTATTGCGGGGCCCGCAGCTCGTCCCAAAGCGCTGACACTAGTCGCAACGCCATTCAAGGTTCCTAGTACGCGCAAGCTAACGGCACTGTTGGTGAGTAGGATCGTGGTGCAGGGAAATGCAAAGATAGCCGCCCAGCACTTGAGGATCATAACGCAGAACAGGGCGATCTGTTGTGTCAAAGGCGTTGGACACAGAGCTGTAAATGGCGTGAGGATGTATACGATTGGAAACAGGGCAGTGACAGTTTTGAGGCAGCGCAAGACGCCATAACGTGACGCGAGTGGCGGAAAGGCGAAAAATTGTATGAACATTCCCACAATGCCGTAGATGGTGAAGAGGAGACCAATGCGGCCTGAGTCGATCCCGAAACCTCCAGTAAATTTGAAAGGTAGGTGTACGTCGGGATTAGAGGAACGGTCGACTTGCGGAGGATAGTGCATGAAGATCGGGAGTACTTGGTCATAGGCCACGGAGTGAAGGGCAAGCAGGCTGTATGTAAGTAGGTTGATGTTCGACTGGCGAGAAAAGACCTCTCGGTACTTTGGAGGTGCTAGCGGGATTATCTTGCGATCTTCCTGGGCTTGAAAATCGTTGCCGGTCGAAGAGAGGGACGACATGCGCGAATGTCTGAGAAGAAATTGCGACTGCTCTTCGTGATGCTGCCACTTTGGCTGCGGCTTTGTAGCACTGAAAGGGTGGGCGATGAGCTTTCCAATGACTCGACCGTAATCGCGTTGGTGCTTTTTCGTTTCCAAAGTCTCCTTGAGGAAAAGGAAAGCAGTAGTCATACCGAAAAGGAAGAACACGGATGCTGCAATGTTTGGCAGTGCGAAACGATATCGCTTTAAGAAATTGTTGTTCCCAAAGACCTCGGGATACTTAGCAGCAGGACTGGCCAAAGCACCTCCGAATCCCGGACCGAAGATACTCCCAATCGTCCAGACCAATGGCATGACTGAGAAGGCTTTCGGTTGTAATTCCTTGTAAGGTACCATCTCGGCAACCGTTGTTCGGAGGATCCCTACGTTCCCATTGCTGGCCCCTGCTAAAGAGCGAGCAACGATAGCCCATACCAGTGATCTCGAGAAACCAAAGAGAAGACTTGTGCTCATGGCACAGAACATGGCGCAGAGTATGGCCGGCTTCCTCCCATATCGATCAGATGCTTGACCCCACCAGACACCAGTGACAGCCTGGGATAAGCTGAAGACTGCAGATGTGATGCCTGCCCATTTCGGGACAGCGTTTTTGGGTACGTCGAAACCTTCAATCATCTCAGGAAGGTAGGGAAAGACGGAGGTGAGGGCTTGCTACACTGTCAGCAAGCTTCTCTGACTGGGTTCTCAAACCTACCAATCGGTTCGGCGAAGCGAGCTATGGATAGTATAAGCAGCTGGTGCACAGGGAGTTTGCGAGTCTTTGGCGTCTTCTTCGTCATAGTACTTTGGCGACTTATAACCCTGGATTTGACCACAGTGAAAGAAGTTTGTATTTGGTATGTGTATATTTTCCTTCTGTATCTTCTTCTGCCTGAGTGTGTATCTTCCTTCCTCCATCAGGCTAGCTAAGGTAGATGACCCCATTACGGTTTATCACAAGTTTTTCTTAGAAGTCAACCCACCTTTTCCCAGGCTAGAGGGAAACGGCTCGTGGCGGTAACCAGCGAACCCCACTTGGATGCATTAGGCAGGCCCCTGTGGAGTACCGCGAGTACCCTCTTGATACTCTGTGGTCTGCTATGAGTTTTTCGGATGCCGAGTACGGCCATGCTGTTACCACTAGTGAGGTGTGAACAGCACCCGCACTGAAATGGCAAGACTCGGTCGTGTACCTTAGTTGAAATAGCCTTAACCTCGCTAGTCGTAGCCGTAGGGCCGAAAGAGCCGCGCTAATGGATCGGCGCCAAGGGACAAGATCGTCTTCAAACATTGACTGGAGTTTATTGTCAATCCTCCACTAACCACACCCAGAGCGCAGCATCACTATCACACCACAAACGCGAGAGATACCAACAGCTGCCATAGCTAAAGCTGCCTCTTTGCTGAGCGCGGTGAAGACGGCCTCTGGGTCGCGCTGTGCTGTTCTGTGGCCCCCTCTGCTGTCTCTTCGACCTACCAGAAACACGGGCAACTCTCCTCGGGTCTGCTGCTGAGGTCGCGAATATACAAGTCGGAGGACGGCGATCATGTCTCAGTACGAGGAGTCGTACTACGATATCAATGACCACATCCTTGATGAGGAGGAAGAGGAGGGCATCACAGCGGAGGATTGCTGGACGGTGGTCTCCTCCTTCTTCGACACAAAGGGTTTGGTGTCGCAACAGCTCGATTCTTTCGATGAGTTCGTCGAAACTACGATGCAGGAGCTGGTCGCTGAGCACTCTCTGCTCACCCTCGACCAGAACCTACCACAGTCCGATGATGACCCAGAGGCTCCAGTCCTGAGGAGATATGAGATGAAGTTTGGTACGATTTACCTCGCAAAACCGTCAATGACTGAAAGTGATGGTTCAAGCGCCGGCTTGTTACCACAAGAAGCACGCAATCGTAATCTCACCTATTCGAGCCCTCTGTTTCTTGACATGACGATCACAAAATCTCTTGCGCGAGAAAGGCCTATCATGGAGCCCAGTGATGAGGAAATTCAAGAACAAGGGTTAGAAAACGTCATTCAGAAGCCAACAGGAGGCACATATTTGCATTGGGAGAGCGAACAAAATGGAGAGAATGACACTGGCAGACCCGTTCAGATATTCGTTGGGAAACTTCCGATCATGCTCAAGTCTAAATACTGTCTACTGAAGGATCTGCCCGATGAAACTCTGTACTCATACAATGAGTGTCCATATGATCAAGGGGGCTATTTCGTCATAAACGGCAGTGAGAAGGTTCTAATTGCGCAGGAGAGGAGTGCTGCCAATATCGTTCAGGTGTTCAAAAAGTCTCAAAGCAACACGCCGTATGTAGCTGAGATTCGAAGCGCGGTTGAGAAGGGCACTCGACTCATCTCAAGCATGCAAATCAAGTTATACGAAAAGGGCGAGGGCTCTAAAGGAGGCTTTGGCCAGACGGTCAAATGCACCCTGCCATATATCAAGACCGAGATACCGCTCGTAATCGTATTTCGGGCTTTGGGCGTGGTATCGGATGAGGACATCCTCAGCCATATCGTCTACGATCGTCAAGATACCGAAATGTTGGAGATGTTAAAGCCTTGTATCGAAGAAGCCTTTGTGATCCAAGATCGAGAGGTGGCCCTTGACTTCATTGGAAAGCGCGGTAATTCCCAAGGCATCACGCGTGACAAGCGTATCAAGTATGCGCGAGACATTATGCAGAAGGAGTTCCTGCCACACATTTCACAGACCGAGGGTAGCGAAACGCGGAAGGCTTTCTTCCTTGGTTATATGGTACACCGTTTGCTTCAATGCGCGCTTGGTCGACGTGAGGTCGATGATCGAGACCACTTTGGCAAGAAGCGTCTGGATCTTGCAGGTCCATTACTTGCAGGTCTATTCAGGATGCTCTTCCACAAATTGACGAAGGACGTATATAAGTACCTACAGAAATGCGTCGAGAACGGCAAAGAATTCAACCCGACCTTGGCCGTCAAGTCCTCAACCCTGACGAATGGCCTCAAGTACTCTCTTGCTACTGGCAATTGGGGGGACCAGAAGAAGGCGGCGTCTTCTAAAGCTGGCGTATCGCAGGTTCTCAATCGCTACACTTTCGCTTCTACCCTCTCTCATTTGCGGCGAACCAACACGCCCATAGGTCGTGACGGTAAGATCGCCAAACCACGACAGCTGCACAACACCCACTGGGGCTTGGTCTGTCCTGCGGAGACGCCAGAAGGCCAAGCTTGTGGTCTTGTCAAAAACCTGGCGCTTATGTGCTACATCACCGTTGGTTCACCCAGCGATCCCATCATCGATTTCATGGTACAAAGAAACATGGACGTTCTGGAAGAATACGAGCCGCTCACTTTTCCGAACGCAACAAAGATCTTTGTCAACGGCGTATGGGTTGGCGTCCATCGTGAGCCGGCTCACCTCGTTAGTAATGTCCAAGCACTGCGGAGAAATGGCTTGATCTCTCACGAGGTCAGCTTAGTCCGTGATGTACGGGACCGAGAATTCAAGATCTTCACAGATGCTGGAAGAGTGTGTCGGCCATTGTTCGTGATTGATAATGATCCCAAAAGTAGCAATTGTGGCAACCTTGTCTTGACGAAAGAAATAGTACAACAGGTGGAAGAGGATCGAGATACGCTTATTGGAATGGATCCTGAAGAGCGAGAGAGACTTGACCTAGGCTGGAAGCGGTTAATTAAGCAGGGTGTGGTCGAGTATGTTGATGCGGAAGAAGAAGAGACAATCATGATTACCATGACTCCCCAACAATTAGAAGAGTCGCGGCAGGTATTGCAAGGTTATACATTGCCAGAACCTGGAGATGACGAGCTCAACAAACGGGTTACCGCGAAAGTCAACACCTCTGCAAGGAATTGGACGCACTGTGAGATTCATCCAAGCATGATTTTGGGGATATGTGCTAGCATCATTCCATTCCCAGACCACAATCAGGTAAATCTTGACAGATTGTGAGTCACGAGCAATGCTAACATTCTACCAGTCTCCGCGAAATACGTACCAGTCTGCTATGGGTAAACAAGCTATGGGAGTCTTTTTGACCAACTTTGACCAACGCATGGACACCATGGCGAATATCCTTTACTACCCGCAAAAACCTTTGGCTACGACGAGATCGATGGAATTTCTCAAATTCAGAGAACTTCCGGCGGGCCAGAACGCGATCGTAGCCATCGCCTGCTACACAGGCTACAACCAGGAGGATTCTGTCATCATGAATCAGAGCAGTATCGATCGTGGTCTTTTCCGAAGTCTATTCTATCGCGCGTACAGCGATCAGGAGAAGCAAATCGGGCATTCAGTTCTTGAGCAATTTGAGAAGCCAATGAGAAGCGAGACTTTGAAGCTCAAGCATGGCACTTACGATAAGCTAGACGACGACGGCCTTGTTGCCCCTGGCGTCCGAGTATCAGGCGAAGACATCATTATCGGAAAGACGGCACCTATAACTGCTGATGCCGAAGAACTTGGACAGCGCACGAAAGCACACACCAAGCGAGATATATCTACACCGTTGCGAAGCACGGAGAACGGCATTGTTGACCAGGTCTTGATGTCAACCAATGCGGACGGTCTGCGATTTGCTAAAGTACGAATGCGTACTACCAAGATACCTCAGATTGGAGATAAGTTCGCATCGCGGCATGGTCAGAAAGGGACTATTGGTATCACTTACCGCCAGGAAGATATGCCGTTTACCAGCGAGGGTGTAGTGCCGGATCTCATCATTAACCCGCACGCCATTCCGTCGCGAATGACGATTGCCCACTTGATCGAGTGCCAACTGAGCAAAGTGTCCTCTCTCCGAGGCTTTGAGGGCGATGCCACTCCATTCACGGAGGTGACTGTCGACTCGGTTTCTAGACTGCTTCGAGAGAATGGCTACCACTCTCGAGGCTTCGAGGTCATGTACAATGGACACACTGGGCGAAAGCTAGTAGCTCAGGTGTTCTTGGGGCCGACATATTATCAGCGCTTACGGCACATGGTGGATGACAAGATCCACGCACGAGCCCGCGGGCCAGTGCAAATACTGACCAGGCAGCCAGTGGAAGGACGAGCACGTGACGGTGGGCTTCGGTTCGGGGAGATGGAGCGCGATTGCATGATTTCGCACGGAGCGAGTGCCTTTTTGAAAGAGCGGCTATTCGAGGTGTCGGATGCCTTCCGAGTGCACATTTGTGACATCTGTGGGCTGATGACGCCGGTTGCGTAAGTCTGCACCGCCCTCTATCCGAGGGGAGTGGGCGCGTAGGGAACGTGGCAGCTGACATGGATTACAGGAACCTCAAGAAGAACTCTTTCGAATGTCGGCCGTGCAAAAACAAGACCAAGATTTCGCAGATCCATATACCGTACGCCGCAAAGCTACTTTTCCAAGAGCTAGCGTCGATGAACATTGCGGCCAGGATGTACACGAAGCGCTCGGGGATTACTGTGCGGTAGCCATTGTCATACTCCATTGTCACCGACATCCATTTGTCTTCCACATGCGCCTGGTCCAACCGACGATACTTCGGCCTTATTATTTGTTCCCCTTTCAGAACAGCATCTCAGCCATGCGAAAGCTATATTTTGGGGGGAGATTTCCTGCATTGCGACGGCGCTGGACGGATAGGTCGGACATTTTTCCACATGTAGGATAGCATGCTGGTCGCATGGAGCGGGCGGGCGTAAAAGCAGGGAATCACAGCAAGCAGATCGTCTTCGCTGCATCAATGCATCATGTAATTGTACGCTAGGACCCCCAAGATTCAGGATAAAGGACCGGACAGAGATGGGAATGCTCCTCGCACGGTGGTGCACGCCCCACTGACAGCCTAGTGATTCTTCAAGAAAAGTGATGACAAGGGTGTGCGGGATAAGGGGCAGCTGTTAAGTGCAGATAGACGCTGAAGCTATTGGATGTGTGTGGAGGTGTGATGGGGAAGATGATCAGCCTGTGAACAGCCAGCCAATGACCAGCGACCTTAGGGGAGGGTGACCCCGCCTCGTACCCTGTAGCGTACCCGAGATAGACCTATCACACTGCATACCCTCCCCTTAGCTGCTCCCTAAAGCTGCACTTCTATCTTTATCCCGCCTACCAAAACACCAGCTCGGGAAATCAATCAAAGCATTTTGCACCTCTAAGCGCCCACCACATCGACACATTCCGAACTCGTCCTAGACTCTGTTAGTGGTCTCTGGGAGAGAAGAGCGAAATGCAAGGTTGCAGCAACCGAGGAGTGATGCATGTCATCCTGCTCCGAGCATGGAGGGTGGGGAGGGGAATCCAATTGCAAGCTTCTGCGTAGCCTTGGTGGGCCACCAGGTCTGAAGGGCATAAGTAGGTGGAAGCGCCCACTCTCAATATTCTTTCCTTCCCTCAGCAAGCCTTCAATCTCCTGTGAGCTATCCTTAGAAATTCCTGCGTCGTCGTGTCTTTTCATAGAGCTGTGCTCTTTCCATAGCATCCTTAACTGACACTCTGTTTACTCGCCCTATTTACACGCATTAATTACTATTGTCAACATTGTACTTTGTCGCCGGTCGACAACGTCTTTGCATAGCTCACTTGGCCTCGCTCGCGCTTCGAATCGCCTACTTTGTTTCATGAGGCATTCCTAGCTTTATTATTATTCTATTTTCACAATCTCGTCGTCGGGTCTGCACAACATTCTTGAACAAGAGCTCTGGTAGCCTTTCTGTTCACGCAGCCATCATTCAATTCATCTGGGTCTCTCGACTACCTATAGACCCCGGTCACTCAAACAACCCGACGACATTTTAATCTCTTTTTACAACCCTATATTACACTATTATCTTTAATCAGCGATAATGTCTACTACTCAACTCAGCTTCGCCCTCTCTACCTCCTCCAAGACTAAGACAGTTCATCTTCTCGGCTCGTGGGACAACTACTCCGGCCAGCTTCCCTTGTCTCAGAAGGATAAGGGCCGGTGGAGGGGAACGTTCCGCTTCTCGACCTCGACGCTCAAGCCAGGAAGTCGATACTGGTACTACGTACGACTTCCGCTCTTTGCCTTCTTGATATCACGCCTGCTGATATAACATACAGTACATCGTGGACGGCTACCAAGTCTCTCACGACACCTCGACCTCGGCGACCAAAGAACCTACGACCGGCCGGATGCTCAACATCCTCAATGTTCCAGGGTCGAGCTCCTCCTCTGGACCTCTATCTTCGACTCTCAACAAGCGCGGCTCCACATCAGCCCGGTATTCGATGGAAATTCCCAAGGGCCGCTCGCTCTCACCCTCCAAAATCGTTCATCCCAAACCGAGCAAGCCCTACGCGTCCAAATACGTCCGCGAAGCAGATTACAGCGCCTCGCCTAGCCTCGACGACCTGACTGGAAAGCTCGAGCGGGCTTCACTCTACAACGTTCGCAACATCTCGCCGCCATCAAGTGTGGGATCTAGTTTGTCAAGTCGATCTACAGACCGAAGCTCACCCAGCTCATTATCGTCGCTGAGTGATCCTTCCAGCGCAAGCGGATGTCGATGTGATCGTTACGGCGTCACGCGCTCGGGGAGCAAAGTCAGGCTTGATTGTGGTGGTCGTGTCTGCGGTTACAGCGAGAGCTCGTCCGACTGCACCAGCAGCACTGATTCCGAGAGCGAAGAAGAGAAGTCAGTACGCCGACAGGTGGATTCGTCGAGACCGAGATACCAGGAGTCGAAGCCCCGATATCAGGAGATCAAACCACGACAGACTGCGTCGTCCCGTCGTCGCCGATGATGAACGCCGGATGGATCCCGGTTTCACATATGGTCATCAAATACGAGGGACAAGTGTTTAGAGCACATTCATTATTTCTACTAATGTTCCATTCTTTGTACATCTGGGCTGGTCTTGGATGACCGCTTCAGCCGAGCCTATACCGCAGCGATATACAGATGTCGTTAGCTTTACCGCCGCAACCAGCGCGGAGGCATGTCGCCCTTTGGCAGGTTGAGTGGATGGAAAGATGAGATCCAATTCATACTGAATTGGCCCTTCTCAATGACAATCATGGATATGGGTCGTCGGACCTAGCCTATCCAGTTGATGGTGGAAGAACAACAGATTGTACATGGAGCATGACGAGGTAGTGTGGAATAAAATAGTCGTAACAAAACCAAATAAGACGAATCTATCCGCAACTGAACCCTCGGTACCAATTGACGTTATGGACATGTGACAAAGTACATGTCCTCGGGCGCAGCTCAGTGACCCATAAGCAGACGTCCCTCGGTCCCGTATATAGGTGTCATACCTGAATGATCCTATTCGTAAGATCTTACTAGTATCAAAGCTTCCACTTCTAAAGCTCTTGCATAGACTCCGACCGTCAGATACTATTACAACACCAACTCTCCTCCATCATGGCGCCCACAATACTCCTCCGCCGCTCAGCGCTCGCGCTATCTCGACGTGCCATAGCTAGACCAGTCTTCCCACTACCCGCGCGACCTTTCACGACCTCAATTGCACGCCGTAAGCTCTCGCCACGTACTAGTGCTGAAGAGAACTAACAAAACATGCGCGGACAGGATCAACAGACGACAAAGAAGTCGTTCCTAAGCCTGGAGAGACAGATCCGAGGATGGTTGCTTTTGAAGGTATGGATGCCTTTCTGGCCAGGAATACTTCATCACCCGGCACCATGCACTTTGTGTACATAGCACTCTCAATCGTCCTCCGAAATCTATTTCTGGAGACTATGATCTCTACGATTATCTCATAGCTATCGCTGACAGTCTCCCAACGCTACAGACATCAAGACCGAAGAAGACCTCCTGCCTCCGGGCGCCGAGCCTGGCACCGTGCCTACGGATGTGGAGCAAGCTACCGGTCTGGAGCGGTTGGAAATTCTGGGGAAGATGCAGGGGATTGATGTTTTTGATATGAGGCCGTTGGACAGTAGTCGGAAAGGTATGTGGATTTTTCGGTCATTGAGAATGAAAGGGGAGATGTGGGTGTATGGAGTTGGATCGGATGGACGACGACATGATCTGTATGGACGGCACAGCACAGCACAGCACAGCACAGCTAACCTCTCCCCCCCTCTCCCCAACAGGAACCCTCGACAACCCCATCGTCATAAACGCAATCGGCGACGAGCAATTCGCCGGCTGTACCGGCTGCCCAGCCGACAGCCACGTCGTCCGCTGGCTCCGTGTACGTCTTCCCCCTCCCCCTCTCCCTCCCACTCCCACATCCAAACCCCCCCCCCTTTTCTTCCACATCCCACACCCATCCCAAACTCCCCTCCATACAAATACTAACACCATCTCACACCCACCAGCTCGACCGCCCCCGCCCCGTCGAGCGCTGTCCCGAATGCGGCGGCGTCTACCGCATGAATTACATCGGCCCCCCCGACGACCCACACGCCCATCACGATCCGAACAAGTATGAGGAGCCGAAGACGTTTGCGGATTATGTGAGGCCTGAGTATTTGGGGACGCCGCAGCCGTTTTATGGGGAGGAGAAGTTGGATTGATGAGGGGGGTTGGTTGAAGGGGAAAGTGGGTTTTTGTGGGGAGGGGGGGCTTGCTATGGTATGTTATGTTGGGGAGGGGATGGGGAGGGGGAGGAGGAGGAGGGGTAGCGGTCGTATGGGAATTATTGTAGTCGTATGATATGGAGGTCTTGAGAGTTCCTGTCATAGGTCTACGAAAGCTCAGAGAGCGGACAAGTGGAAAATTGGCAAAATGAATGGGTTTTCCATATCCATCTTTTGCTACAAAATTTCGCTCTTGCACGTTGTACAAGTAAAGCGCCGACCAATGTCAGCTCTAGAGCTCTCATCTCTCCCGTTGTTCTTTCGCCATTCTCAGATTCGATATAAGATGTCGACCACGCCGCTCATCCTCGCCTTGGCTATACCAATCATCAATGATCAATGTACATACAAGCCCATCTCCTACCCCTCCTCACCCAATCTTCTCATCCCCACTCATCCATCCTCAAAGTTTTCAATCTCAACATACCAACTCACATACCCACCCCACATCCCTACGCGAAATTATCCGCCCGATCCACCCAAATATCCTCCAGCTCCGCGAAATTCTGGAAATGCAACGGCCGATGCACATCCGCATAGAACCCCAACGGCACATCCACCTTAACAGCCTGAGCCCTCTTCTCCACCCCGCCAAAGCTCGCGCCCATGAACGAGTAATTCCACGTCCCCTGCTCCGGCACGAGGAAATAGCCTCGGATCTTGTCGCTGAGCAGCAGCTGGGTCTTCTCGCCCATGCCGGACGTGGCGAAGCCGGAGGGCATGTCGGAGCCCAGGTCTTTGTTGTCGAGGCCCCACTTGTAGCCAGATGGGGTGAGGGCCCAGGCGGCGAGGGAGACGGAGCCGGGGGTGAAGGAGACGGTCATGGTGATTGTTTTTTTGTCCCAGGAGGGGTGGGCGGACATGAGGCGGGAGTGGTGGGTCACGTCCGCGGCGGTCATGTAGGAGGGTTCGTTGCCGGCGACGGTGTGGATGAGGCCGAGGGGTTCGAGGGCGGCGAGGTGGGGGTGTTGGGGGAGGTGGTGGGGGAGTTGGACGTCGCGGGTGTTGCCGACTTGGGGGATCATTACTATGGTCCGGATTTCCTTCACTTGGTCGTTGTCGGGCGGGGAGGAGCCGTAGAGGTAGCCTGCTACTTGGACGCGGAGGTCGGAGATGGTGATGAAGCGCTTCAGGATGTTTTTGGGCATGATGTAGGTGTGGTGGCCTTCTTCTTGAATGTCGTCGGAGGAAATGTAGATATTGTTGGCGCGGGTGCGGAGGTTGGAGGTGGCGATTGCTCGGGTGCGCCACTCTGTCTTGCTAGCAAAGGATTGCTGCTCAAATTGCGAGGTGGTGGTAACGATTATGTCTTCGCCAAGAACGTTCTGGGTTTTTGTGGTAACGGCCGTGAGCTGTTGTTGCTCTTGCTGTTGCTTCTCAATTTCGGCGGCTTGTTGTCTTTGCATGGATGGAGCGCTGATCTCCATACCTAGGATAATATCACGGATCTCGCTGGTAGTCAAGCTGGATGTGTTGACATTGTTCTTCTTGCCGTAGTCGTTGAGGATCAGGTCGCGGAGTTGCACTTCAACCTTTATCCAATCTTCATCTGACAATGTAGGCCAGATGTGGTGCTCTTTGGTAATGACAGTCTTGTCAGGCCGCAGCAGCAGCTTTGTCTTATCTTGATTTACATGCAGCGCACGAAGGATAAGGATCAGCCGCGAGAATGCTGTGTAAGATGATATTGTCTTGAGCCACTCATCGTATAGATTGAAGAGCATCATCTTCGGCTCTGTCGCACGGAGGATCATGTCACCGAGCTTCTCCACCTTCATAGCCGCCTGAAACGGTAGCTGAAGCTCCGATGCTCGAATGGAGATATTGGGGAAGTCCAGTAAGTGGACTTCTAACGGATCGAGCAAGCCCTTCCTCGTGACTATGAGCTGTTTCGGCTGCTCCTCGACAGGCAGTGATCGAATCAGAGCAGCTACTTCTTCGGCAGTCTTCCATTTCGCCAATTGACCCAATCGTTTCTGACCTGCCCAGACACTTGTATGAATGATTTTGAGAAACAGCTGGCCAGTCCTAGGATTGAAAATGAAGATGGCTCCGTTGATAGGTTTTGTGGTCAAGTTACCCTCGAATGTCTTGTGAATCGTGACTCGGTAGACGTTGGTGTCATCAATAAAGAGCTGGATTTGATTGCTGAAGAGCTCAGAGTAGTTCTGCGAGTTGAGAAACTCTTGATTGCTTTCTGATGCATATAGTTGTAGACCCTTTCGAATACGCTCTCTCAACACATACAGCGCAGGATTGGCTTTCATTATTTTTGCCATAGCCTGCTGGACTAGAGTCTTCAGACCCGGGAAGTATTGACCATATGCAGAGTACAAGTTGTACGCAAGATCAATACCAATCATCAGACCAGTGGCAGAGGGGTAGATACTCATACTGTCAGTCGTGTAGTCCAAATACTTGGCACGCACATAGCGCTCAACATCATGAGAATCGTAATCACCATACCGAAGCTGCACATCAATCCAGAACTTGTTTGTAGTAGTCGGCTCAGTGATGTCTTTCGTGTCAAATAGAATCGAAGGTCTCGTAACGTTCCACTTGTGTGTCGCGAAGAGTAGAATATCCGCACAGGAGCTATTCATCTTATATGACTTTCTCGGATGGATCGTCTCCTTCTGCACCGTCTCTATGCCCAGTTGGTCCAGCTCCTGATCGAACACCTGACATAGATCCATCACCACTGATTCGTGGATTTTCTGCCATAGATGAGCACGGAATATCTGGATCAACGAGATTTTGAGCGTTGGAATCTTGCCATGCAAGAAGATCCCAGTTAGATCGAGTTGCACTTGGAAACCAACGTAAACATTTGCGCGATTAATGGTGCTACTCCACCAAAGCGTGAAGCGACGGTTTGGGATCTGATTGAGACCGGATCGTTGAGCATTGGTCAACTTTTTGAATTTCATACTCTCCTCAAAGCCACTGTTGTGCAGTACGAGATAATCATGTCGTAAGTATAGCTGGTCTCGATCAACTCGGAAACCGGCCCAATTCGTCGCCTTGAGCTCGAGCGCGACACATTTGATCTCAAAACTGTGTGCTTGAGGAACGAAACGCTCAACTGGTTGCTTGCGTAAGAGGAGGCATGGAGACCTGTAGAGTCGATACTGTTCCCTTTCTTGTCTGTTGAGAGCCGCGAAATCGGCAGTTGTCATCTCAATAGTGTCGTAAAGTTCCGATACAGATTGTCGGACAGCCGGTCCCTCGTACTTCTTTGTGCCAGTCTTCACTCGATGAAGAGCGAGAATATGGTTTGGTGTCACAACGAGGTCTTCCTTTCCACCGCCAATCTCAATGCGATAGAGCCGGTCTTTGCCCTTGACGATGTTCGAAGCACGACGGGGTCCACCGTCGGGACCAAGGAGCAGATCACCTTCTTTGACGTCCTCGACTGCGACCTTGCTGCCATTATGTCGCAGCAGCTGTGTCCCAACGGCAAGACATGCTTTCTCCCAGAATAGACCTTCCCACGATGGGAATGCTGTGGCCTTGAACAAGGTATGCTCCAATATGGTCTCGACACCACCAAGAGCTTGAATGACATCTGTTCGATAGGCATTGAGGTTCCACAACTTTCCGTCGTGCCTTTGGCTTGTCCACCAGAAGGGGTTACTCTTCATAAGCTGGTAGGTCTTAAACTCCGTGCGAGCTCTGAAACCCTTGTCGAAGCTCAGAGTGCTTCGATCTTTCTGGAAGAGAGTATTGATACGTGGAAGACCACGGTCCCAGCTGTCTTCCAAATCCTCGAGTGTTAAGCGTCGGTTCTGCTGATTAGCTTCCTGGCGCTTTTGGGAGTATTCGGTCCATACTCGCTGCGAATCAATGAATTCAGCTTCCCACGGGATGATGTATCGGAAGATGTTCGGAATCAAGGTCTCCTCGTCATGACTCATACCAGCTCGATAATGCGTGACTCCTACATCAGTTTGCTTCGACCACCGCTTGTCGCTGGTAGGAATAAGAATATGAGATCCAGATATCATCCCAAGACCACCCAGTTCTTTGGGCGTATAGAACACTGCAGGGGGAAATCTAGAAGGCATCTTCGAGTTCAGCCCAATCTTGACGCGGGTTTGAATCTTTGTTTCGCATTTGACAATAGTGTCAAGCAGGTTGATTGTGGATACGGCAGCCTCGCGATAGTACGTGAAGAGCGCAATCAGACTGGTGTTCCACTTGTTCGCGATTTTCGTGAACGTAGTTGAGCCCGAAGACATCAGGATTTGTCGGATGCGATTGTTGAATTTCTGTACATCCTCCTCAGTAACCTGCAGGAATGCATGTGCGGTTCGTTCTTTCGTGGTATTGTCCACAAGAGACCATACGCTGTCCTTGGTAGGGAATTCCTCGCTCAAGTTCCGGATCTTTGGCAGAATCCGCACTTCAAACCCACTCATCGAGAAGAGCAAGTTGGGATTATCCCTGCTGTAGACGCTAGCGAACGTATCATCCCACTCAATGGTAGTAATGGACCGTGGCAGTCGATTCTTTAGATCCCAGAAAACAGCGCGACCAAGGTTGACATCGTGCCTCATTAGCCTCATTCTCGAGTCGCGAGGCCAGCATTTCTTGTTACGGTAGCCGATAACATTTTCGAAGTTGGGATCTGGCTGTTCGGTTAGGAATCGCTGGATGAGATCCCGGGACTCGTCTGCTGAGAATCTCAGGAAAACCCAGATGCGATCAATGTATCTGGTGTACAATCGAATGGGATGCCTCGTCTCCGTTTTGCGATCTCGAAATTGCAAGAAGTCGTTGGGGCTCTGAGGCGGTCCTGCTATCTCACTCGCACGTTGTAGGCCAAGGAGAAGCAAATCGAGGACCAGACCGTAATATTGGAAGACAAAAGCTGAGAATTGTAGCCCTCGAACCATACCGTAGCTATTGGTATGATTCATGTCTTTGTAGTTCAGCTGCACGTTATTCTTCGACGTGATATAATCTGCCAAATTGTGGTCCATGACCAGACGCAAGAGACGATTCAGCAATGTTAGATCAATCTTTTCATATACCTTGGAAAGCTGGGCCTCGATCATTACATTGCACTCGCCATCCGCAGTTTCCCAGACACTGCCAAGGTTGTTGATACCTTGAGCCCACTTATATGTGAGCAGCGGAGGTACCTCAGAGTCCGAAGGCTTGATCCATGCTGGAAAAAGATGTCGCTGATCGGCTTGGTACCACAGGTATTGGTCAAGGTACGCATCGGTAATCTTCTCGATAGGCTCTATATCGTAGACAGGGTTAATACTGCTGTAGTTATCATTCATATCGATACCAACTTCCTTGAAAGCTCTCTGTGTGAGCAGGAAGCGCTTGATTCGTGTGAGTGTGGTTCCAGGAGAGTCGTATGCTTGCTCAATGAGCGCAAGCTCTTCCCTCTGGTTCTGGTTGAGACGACCCTTGACCGAGTACGCTTCTCTCAAGCGCTCTAGAGCCAAGATAAGGATCTTGGTATCATGCTTGTAAGAGACAGCCGGAAAGGGTATTGGCGAGTACTTCCTGGACTCCAGCCAATGGACTGTCGTTGTGTAGATTGCGACAGCTTCCTCAGATGAAACGTATGGTCCATCCTTCATATAATTGTGCTGTCGTTCTTGCTCCGCTTTCAACCACAGTCGAGTAAGTCGACCGAGATTCTTTTTAGCAACAGTCTTGTCGACGGTCGCGCCCCTCCTGATACGCTCACGATTGTAGTGTGCAACGGAGATCCACCAGTCAGCTTTGCTCTTGACATACCGTAGAATGATGTTCTCAATCGGAGCGGGCAAGCCAGGCACTTTCCACGGAATATTACTCTTCCAACATCGCCATGCTTCTGACAGATGTTGCAACACAGTATTGACTTTATTTTGCTTGATACCTTCCGGCATCATATCCATCAAGTCAGCCATGACTGACGCACGAAGCTCCAAGTCGAAGTGCGACTCCACTCTCTGTTTCGTGACAGTCTTGGCTACACCCTTGCTGTGTCGTCCTTCGAATTGTCGAGAAAGCAGATTTCCAAGCCACCTTTCAAGTAGCGGAATGATACCCCTCATAAAGAACAGCCATACTCTCCATGCTGGAGCCCAAAACCCGCATCCAGGTCCTTTGCCTACTGGCCCAGAGTTGAAACGGTAGTATATAAGATGCTTCAGATCTTTACAAGATCGGATCTGGTGCATAAGCTTGTACTTATAGCGATACATACCTGTGAGCTGCCCAACATGATTGAAAGCATACAGTATGCCGTCCGCCAATTGAAAGGCATCAATGTTGCCAAGTCGGTACTGGACCTGGGCATCGACGATCAGCTTGGTGAGACGCAGTATCTCCCGCATCAAGTGAAAAGCGTTTCCAAATCGCGATTTCTTTCGCTCTTTAGTTGTCAATGTCTTGACAGGCTTCAGATTGAAGTTATAGTCGAGATGCAAATATGTCAGATTTTTCCTATGAATGAGTAGATTCAGCATGTTGAACCCCTGCCTACAAACTTGAAGACCGGCTTCAACCCAGTCGATGGTGGTCTGCTGGAAGAACTTTGTCGATTTCAGCGACTTCATCAGATTTTGCTTGTTCTGTGCTTTTGGCTTCTTCTTATGTAGCTCGTTTAGAACGAATGTCTTGAGCAGCTTCTGGTATGAGACCCGGACCTTGACTGGCTGTCCTTGAGGACAGTGCTCGAGATACCACTGCTTAACAAGTGGCACGTCCTGAGCGCGCACCATTTTCCCTGACCGCCTGTCGAAGGGGAATGGTGCCCACCACAACGCGATTGCAGATGATGTCTCGCTGTTATATAGCTCTTCATCAGCCATGAAAGGCTCCATATTGCCAGGCAATGTGAACTCTTCATCTTCAGCAGATTCTCCAAATATCTCATCTTCGTGACTGCTAGTAATGTTCTTTGGTGCGACGGAGCGAGATGATATGGGGTTGATCACAGGATCAAAATAGAATGCTGGCAGACTTGGGTCTTCGGCCCGAACATATACCACCTGCGGGTGAGAGTACCATGCAAGCTTGACGCTTCGAGGTAGCGAATTGTAGAGGAATGGGAAGGCAACCCGGTATTCTGTCCTGATTGGTGCTCGGAAAATGATGCGATCGATGGCATTGAATTCTCCAAAATCTTCGTCGTTTGGATCAACATCCTTGTAGAGAGGCTCGAACCTTGGACCACCCGGTATAGCCACATTCAAGGCCTTGGCGGTCCGAAAACTGTCAAGATCGAACATATGGAAATAGTTCTTGTCAACGAGGTCGCTCAACAATTGGTGGCTTAAGCGGTAGAGTGTAGCCATCTGCGGTAGCGTCAAATTCCAATCCTTGTAGCTTGGACCATTGACATGAGGCGTGTCAAGCAACGGTCGATGCTCATACAACCACTCGAAGACTGGTCCATCCTCAGCTTCGTCCAGCTCCATCTGTATTGGCTCTAACGGTTCCACATCCTCTATATTTTCCGACCAAGACAGGGGCGGCTCCTCGTCATCGAATGGTGGGAACCTCATTCTCTTGAAATGCCGCCTATCGCTTTTCTCCCTCCTCATGCACACCCACATGGTAGCCCATTGCGCATGAAATATAGGCTCAATGACCCTAGGCGTTTCATTGACCATCGTTAAGCAGCCGTTAACATGATATAGCACTTTCACTTCTCTCGAGGACTCCCAAGGCATAGGCATATTCTCCAACAGCTTCAGAACAGCGTGAGGCATGAACTTCAGAGCGCCCAGATAGCTCCGCTTGTCGCTGCTGAATTTCTTTTGCGACACATCTCCGATATCCTTGACGATCTTTCGTAGATGCTCCGGTGGCATGTCTGCTTTCTGTGTTTCTACGAAATCTCCCTTTCGCTTTTCGCCAAAGCGGTTGCGCTGTGTCCGAAGCCATTCTTTCTTTTTCTGCGCGAACTTTGCAACCTGAGGATCCGGAGGTGGTTGGTACCCTGGTGGTGGTGGAGCCGAGGGCATCGAATGATGTCCAGCACCCCATCCTGGAGGAGGTGGAGGAGGAAGAGAAGACATGTTTGTGGTTTGCTGGAGGTATAAAGCACTAGTGCGTCAATTGAGCTTCGAGGTTGGGCACGTTAGGATATGAGAGCCATCCCTTCACCGAAGTTTGTGCGAGCATGCGGAATCTTGGTATGTGCGCGTAATCACCTCTGTAGAAGACCATGCACCTCTCCTGCTCGATATCTCTACGATAAGTTGTATATGAAGGATATCACAAGTAGTAGCTCAAAGTGGCGGCCATACATAAAACGGGCGAAACATACGCTAGTGAGACTCTAGCGCTTCGGCTAGCACACACGGCGAAACTCGAATTGTCGATAATCACAACGACATTTGATAGCTCGCTGTTGAAGATAAAACCATCAATATGGGTACCCGACTAACATACGTACGTTTACATATGATAATCGTATTGGGCTACTGCTAACTTCGGGTCACAGCGACGGAGGAATCCGTAAGCCTACCATGAATGACCCCAATCTTCTACTCAGAGCTCTCCATATCCCTAGACGGATCGACCAACGCAGGCGCACCCACGATGTTGTCGTTACTTAGGGCGAAGACCTTCATTGAGATTGGATGCTGATGGCGGAACCTCAGATACAACACGCGCTCGAACAAAGTCCGCATCGTCAAAACCCCCGGAGGCAAACTACGATACCAGCACACGAAAAAGAAAGGAACCCCGCCAAAGTGCGGTGACTGTGGTCTTAAATTACCAGGCGTACGACCCCCTTTCTACTACTCTTTGGGCCTACAGGCACACAGCGAGTCATTGGACTCTAGTTGCCCATGTGGATGTGGTACTGATCCTGTCATCAATCTCAGATCCCTGCTCTCCGACCCCGCGAATACGCAAACATCTCAAGGCCCAAAAAGACCGTTCAGCGCGCCTATGGTGGATCGAGATGCGCAAATTGTGTGAAGGATCGCGTTGTCAGGGCGTTTTTGATTGAGGAGCAGAAAATCGTGAAGAAGGTGCTTAAAGAGAATCAGGCGAAGAAGCGTTGAAAGCACATGTCTGGATGACGGTTTCGATGGGGATTGGCTTTTTGATGATGGGCATGACCAGGCCTATAGGTCGATCGAAGGCTCACCACGGGCTGATTGCATATGATATCAATTGAAGCTGTCCCTCCGTTTTCTAGAATCTGATACCTGAGGCGGGCTTTGAAGACGTGGCTGCTGCTTATGCTGAAATGAATGAACATTCACAGAGCTGATAATACGAGGAAGAATACGACCGCGTGCCAATTTAAGCAACATGAAAAACAGACTGGCTACTAACTTGATGAACAGCTGCTACATGTACAGGTATCAATAAGTATTTCTGATGCAGCCTTTACTACGTTTAGCTAACTGTGCACCTTCGATCATACAGCTGTTCAAAACCTCCATCGGCTTCTACTCGTAGAACCAACACATCAATCGGCCTTGCATATTCGATACGGTACCCCTCGCTGGCCCATCCTTCTTTTAATTTCAAACTTGCTGCGCCTAAGTCCCTCTTCATTGATCCCAGTAACGTCCGAGTGCGATTATCTCCAAGGAGGCCGTTCTCGACGAAGGGCGTTAAAGGACTCAAAGGGTATTCGCTTTGAGCAGATGTCCCTGTCTGATAGAATCGAGACCAATAACCCCAGTCGTAGAACATCTTCCACGAGGTCCAAGTCGCGATTAGCGCCCTCAGTTTCCTCCAACACTGATCACGCTCGTCTGAATTGAATGCTATAGCATCTTGAACAGGACAGCTGTCTTATATGCATATTTTCCTTCGATCTACAACATATCTAAAGCTCATCTACAGCATGTGAGGGTCATGGAGTCATTGTCACTGAGGTAAAAGATTCCGATGCTCCCAAATTGTCGGCCTGCTGACAACCATCATGATAAGGAGCCTGATAAAGTAGTTGATCGCAGGCATGACTTCACCTATGGTCTCCTTCCAATTTTTCAATCTCGCAAGGCAGTAAGACAGGTCTCGTTTGCTCCTTTGCACGCTCGCAACTAAGTGATCCAACTTCAGCATACCTTTTGAATTGCATCGGATCATTGCGTAAGAATTAGAGCTGGGAAGTGTAAAGCTTGAGGATGTTATTCTTGATTATATTTGCATTGTCTTCGATAGTGAGGTATCCCACCAACTGTTGTTTAGCTGTTGGGTGAGTAGCAGCAGGAATGGTCCAATTCTATGGTCACGATCAGAGTACCCTTGGCAGGAGACGGGCGATGCGTGATTATGATCCAGTATCTTGGGCCGCGAAACCATTTTTATTGGTACAATCAAGGTCCTGACCATCTGCGCCAGGCATGAGAAGAAAGCCCGCGTGTTCTGACCTAGAGAGTCATTAATGATTGAATTAATGACAGTGTATCGCCAACTTACATGGGTTTTATTAATAAACGACCTTAGAACCATCTACACTACGCGATACCGACCCGAGTAGGTCTTGAGGACGTCACAGATCTTACTCGAACCCCTGTTCGCGGACATAGGATGAGAATGTAAAGAGGTATCGAATCCAACACAGCGGTACGAATACAACCCTGCTGTCTCCGATGTTTGAATTCTATCAAAGACTTCTGATCTCTATACTGTTCTGGAAGATTATCATGATCACTGCGCTGGATACATGCAGCTTCCTACTATTCCGTCAAATCTATTGAACACTAAAGCCATGTTGTCTACGCTGATGTATAGAAAATCGCCCAAGGTGCATTGTGCGAGCCAGATACTTGCGGCGACGACGTATTGTGACTATGCTACATAAAAGCGTTGTCCCAAACGTACTGTGGCACTGAACGAAATCTCGAACGAAGAACTCCTGGCCGAGCTGTTTCGATGATATGTCTCTATGCGATGTCACCCTCTTCGATAGCTTCGATGGAAGTTGGGGACCGGGCTAGGATATATATAGAGGTCTGGCTAGATTGTTGAAGTCAGATGAAGGCGAATTTTCGAGGTGCTCCGCAAAGTATATTTGGTTAGGCTAATCTCTTTGATACTTAGGCTTTCCCTGTGGTGTCCTTTGTATTAACACACTCTGTATCGCTTAAAGTTCCCGCTGAGGCTCAGGGCTCAGACTGCCATTGCTCCTTGATCTCTCAAAACAAATGCGCCAGCCATCAAAAACAAGCAGCAACATTTTTGTCGAAAGACAAAGTATCTAAGCCCGAGACAGACCCCAATCGGACTCTCGAGAAAGACTGCATCTATAAGCATCAACACAAAATAATCATGCACGGGACCAGTAACACCACGCAATTTATGGACACCAGACAGCAGACATGTAAAGCATCAGCTGCAGTACAAACCCCAAAAGCCAATGGAACTGGCAGCGTTATGTTCGATCTTCACAGCACAACACCTTCAGCAGACACCAACACCATCTCGACAGCCTTCCCAGTCACCTCCAAGAACCTCTCACTAATTTCATTGAACTATAAGTATGAAGTCAGCAACAGCAGAAAATACGCTCTCGATAAAGCTCCAGATAGTCCCAGCACGCTCCTCGGTGACGAAATCGACCTAGCCGAGATTTGCAGTCCTCTCTCATCGCACAGCTCCAGTGGGTGGTACATTGACGAAACACCACCCAGAAGTCCTTCCACCGTCCTTGGCGACAGTAACGACTTGGATCAAAAGTATAGTCATACGTCAAGCATTACCTCCGACGGATACTGCTCCGCAGAAAACGAGCCTGGGAGTCCATCCACGATCGTTGGCGAATATACAGAGATGAATGCTCAGAGATGCCCATGGAGCTCCTCATCAAGAGATATCTTCACCGAAAACTTCAACGATGAAGACAATTCAAATACTCCATCAAACGTTTTCGGTACTGGAGTGGACTTGCAAGCGGTGCACGACGTCTCATCAAATCCGGATCCGGCTTCTCCATACAGCAATCATGACAAGTCCGAAGACAACAATATTGTTCCCGAAACCATTCAGGATGCACCTCCACAAGCAACTCCACAGTACCAACCTGAGCGAGCGTCTCGCCGTTATGTTCCACTTCCCGGCGTATGGTGTGACAATGTCCCACTGGTCAACGACTTGCCTGCTTTCATCATCAAGGCTTTCACGAATGAGGATTGGAGGTTTATTCTCGACGCGGAAGCTAAGATCGTAGTAGAGGTTATCTCTACAAGCCAAGATCTTGTGGAATGGTTCGTTGAGGTTGGCGGAAAGATGAAGGTTTCATGATTTGTGAAGAGAAAGCCGAAGAAGGATATCTGAAGATGCATTGTGTTCAGAATATCGGTGTGATGATACGAGACTGTTGGCGTGCAATCGATCACCTGCTGGTTGTTGGATATAGAGTATGCGATTGTGGCGTTTGAAAACCTTTACTGGCTCATGTTAGACTTGCGTAGGGGCTCCAACAAGCACTAATGTAGCTGTCCATGAGAGCCCCTTGGTATCAAATTGATGACGCTACAGAGGCGCTCGAGTCCCAAGCACTGCTTTTGCAGCATCAGTACCGACTTGGCGCTGATAGCGGACCTGGTGCAGAAAACGCTCCGCTGTTGGCCAAGCCTGTGGGGACGTATTTCACTGTACTTGGAGTCTGATAGTGCTAGAAGGCGCAAAATGGAGTGATGAGGAATGAGCATCTGAGAGTATCAACTTTGCGACTTTTACGTAGGAAGTCTTGCAGGCTTCCACGTTCATTTAGTCACCTTTCCTTGCATTCGACTGCTGGTTGATGGTGGCAAATCTGATGAATGGCCCACCCATCGTCTGCGTAGGCTGTCAGCTGATGACGATGGACTGATTGAATGGTCCACCTGTGCTTGACTGCTGGTCGCTGATGATAAATTGAATGGACGACGTGAATAATGCATTACATCAAATTAGGTGATGTTTATTCATGTTATGACATTCAGAAAGTGATATCATGATCATGATTGTTACGCAAAGGTCAAGACTCCCGTCTAATGGTCATTAACCTATCTCGTCATATAGATCAGCAAGTGAAAAGACGGTTTACGAAAAACAGAGGTTTGCTAAACCTGCAATGCCAGGAGAATTTGCACTTGACAAGGCCGAAAGAGAATTAGCTATAGTACACATTGTTTTTTGACGTAGAAGAGCTAATCATGACGACAAATACAGCCTAGCTATACGAACGCTTTTCAAGGAGGGCCTTACGTTCGATTAAGGGTGGTATGAGTCTTTCTGTCGTTCGCTCCTTTAAGCTCCTTCCTTGGGGAGCACCCATGTCTAGCCCTTGGTGTGATGAGTTGCTAGAATTCCTAGCTTTAGAAGTGGCGAAAATCCTCTGCTGTCCTGTCAACTCGAAGTCTGTGTGGCTGTGCATCTAGCTCAGTGTAGTCCATGTTCCCAACACAGCACCAGCCAGAGGGAATAGGGCCCCAGCTATGTTCAATGTGCCCCAGGTATCCACAAGCTCTTTCGTCGATTCTCGTTCCGCAAGTCCAATCTCTGTAGCCTTTTCCTCAACACCTGAGTCATTCATCTCATCATACTTCCGGACGAGCGCCACGTTTGTGGACCTCATGACCAACTGGGTCCATGGTACCATGCCCAATACGAGGATTGAAGATAACGCGTACATCTCAGCTTTAGGATGGTTCAGGCCCCCATAAAGCCTATAAGATAGGAATCCATAGGTGATGACAGAAACGAGCCCTATAGCAGGATTGATCATGTTTCCGCGGTCGAAGGAGGTTTGCCACTGCTTGGCCAGAAGAGTATTGGGAGCAAGCAGCAGCGATGGGACACTGAGAAAGGACATAGAGAAGATACTGCCTGGCTTGTGGTCAGCGGCGTTGATTGCGAATGGCATAATGTATACCTGCAATGAAGGCCGAGGTCGTAATGCCCAGCGTTTGGGCGATACGAATCACTGCTGGCATTGGTGCCATTATTATGTGTAGAACTATCTTTCGAGAGGAGATAGCTTCCTTGGTAGGTAGATAATGGGTGTATAGCCTGAGGAAAGTACGGTTGCTTTGGCGTCTGAAGGTTGATACCTCAAGAGTGAGCGGAGGGCCCTCATCGGAATTTGACGATATTATTCTGCGGAATGACTACTGGTCGTGTATGGGGCGACTCCCCCAAGTACATTCCAATCTTGCAGTAAATATCCCTGTACTTGATGTCTGAAACGCTTGGACTCGGCCCACTTTATCCACCTAATTCAAAACACGCCGCCTTTCGTGTCCCCCAACTGTTTTTGGCTTTTGCAGGAACTGTAGTTCTACAACATATCAATCGCACTGGCTGTTTTCATTTCTGAGCTGCCTCTGGGCAAGTCTCCGTGCAGCACTGCCACACGATCCACTCAAGAACCTCAACTTTGGCAACGCATCTACTCTTCTGATCCAGCCCTGTGTGGTCTAAAACCATCACAATGGCGGAGGACCATGTCATGAACGTCTTTCGAATTCTGGGTGATGTTTCCCATACTGCTTCCAAATGTATCTTAATCTGGGCTATCCATGTCAATAGAAGCGCGGAGGGTAGGTACTCTCATCGATGGACCGATACGACGAACGAAGCTGATACTGCAGCCTCCAGGTGTGTCTTTGATTACGCAGATGCTTTACGCTCTCGTATTTGTCACACGATATCTGAATATCTTCTGGACCTCGCCTTCAGACTCGACATTGGCTGTTTGGAACTTTGTCCTGAAGAATTTCTACATCCTTTCCTCCTTCTACATCATATTCTTGATGATGAGAGTCTATGCACGGACTAGAGAACGAGAGAAGGCCTGGAAGTTGGGCGCCTATTGCTTTGTCGGGTCTGTTATCCTGGCTCCTGTTATTACGGCGATATCAGATCATACATTTAAAAGAAGGTTCACCGAAGTGTTCTGGAGCTTTTCAATCGTGTTAGAATCGGTCTGTGTCGTGCCGCAACTACTTCTGTTACGCCAAACCACAGTGCCAACTGTGATTGACTCCTTTTACCTTCTAACGCTTGGCTCATACCGAGCGTTCTACATCCTGAACTGGATAGTACGCCTAGCTGCCGAACATCATTTCGAATGGCGGGCAGTCCTCTTTGGCGTTATTCAAACAGCCTTTTATGTCGACTTCGCCTGGGTATACTGGACAAGGCAACGGGTCAAGTTACGGAACGGTGGGATTGTCGACTCCGACGACCTCAGCCGAGGATTTCTAGTCAGTCGCGTCCTGGGTCAGGTGGATTCTGGCATGGATGACGAAGAAAGAGGTGGTATCGATGGGAGCAGTGACAACCCATCAGCGCCAGCACCGATTAAAAGAGGTAATTGGGGTGCAAGAGGCGTTTCTGTGTCCGCTGATGAGGTCCTGGTTGATCCGCCAGGGAAAGATACCAGCCCCAAGCCATACGGGGATGGATTAACTGATCTTGTGGAAGAAGACGACAGCGAGGATGATATCGATGGAAGGGATCAAAATGGACACATGGGTGGTGATCCATGGCGATGATGAATGAAGACGAATTTACATCGTCTCTGATGGACGCTGGATACGGCAGAGTCAGGAATAGTCCTTAGTCCAGATCCTAGCCTCGATGGCCTTTGGCTCTGACAAGCAAGGCGCAGTCACTGGAACTTGCCGTGCTGATGAAAGCAATGGGTATCAGCCGTTTGAAATGCGACCTCGGAGAGACCGCGTCACAATCGCTCCCTCTAAGACCTCTCCCGGTGTTTTCTTCAAAGAGATCATTCTTTCACACACACAGAGGACCAAGTAATTGCTGAAGTGTCATCAGATTAAGGACTGTTTAGCACAACGTCTACGAGTATTATGGGAGCTCCCACGAGACAAGAGTTTACCCGGAACCCAAAGGACAGCGTCAGGGCGTGATATCTATCGCTTCGGATATACATTGTCTGCTAAGCGGGCCAATTATGAAGCAGATTTGTTTCAATTAGCAATGACATTGGTGCGACAGGGATACCCAAGATGGTCTCGGTCAAGTTGTTGGTACAGTACGTATCTCATCGTTCGGTGATAATCACAGTGGCTGAACATGTAGAGGCTAGATTGCAGACCTCATCACAAAATCCTATACAGAGCGTTGAACCTAAGTAAAGCAGCTACTAGGTGTGACTTATCCATGTACGATGGGATACAGGACTCCTCAATTATACTTAGCTTTTCATGTTGCTACAATTAATTATCACTTCTCCGTACAAGATCAAGGATCCTGCCGGCGGATCCCCTGATTGGTGTGAAGGTGTGGCGTTTCAAGTTTCAACAGCCCCACAAAGCCTCAAGCGGCACATGAAACGTTCCACTAGGCGCGAGATTGGCAACAATGCCGAGCAAAGAAAGCCACCGGTCTGACCGAGAGCTAATACTAAGTAAGGTACTAGATGAAGTGTCTAAGATTGACCTCAGCGTTAAAACTACGTAATTAAGAGCACTGCCTTAGAGGTATGGGAGATTCGTCTTGAAGGGTTTGTACTCGCATGCAGACTGTGGAGATCTATCATCAAACACTGTGATCGTTGCCCCTCTAGCCATTTGCACTTCAAAGGACGGTCGTTCGCATAGCTGTCTGGCTGTCTGTCGATGCATAACCTCACTGCGGGTATATCTTCAGAAATCATCCTGGTCGGCCTTCCCTCCGATCGTCGTTGCCAAAAAGCGCCTATGAGTACCGCAAGTGAGTGCGAAGGATTCCCCAATTTGGCGTATAAATAGGATGTTAAAATTAAAGTCAGCATAAGCCCGGAATAGACTACTAATAAGCCCAAGATGGGGAAAAGTGGCGCCGAAATGCCTGTGTCATAGCCTAATGAACAGCCTAGACCCAGAACAGCATCGTTGGTCTATCTAAAGTCGCATTGTGCTCTTTTGCAAGCTTGACAGACTTTATTCATCCAGGCTTCCACGAGGCGGATAGAACAAATTGTCCACCGTCCCACATGGCCTCGCACCAAAAGTGAAACATGACACAGCTGCTAGGAGTTCCTCTTGTACCACGGTCTCTTGGGGGCGATGGAAGGAAAACGCTAGAAGGTTGCAACAATCGGTTTCAACATTCATGGGAGGCTAGTAGGCTCCTCACCTGAGATTTTTGACAGAGGTTTGCAGCCTAGAGAGGAGCATGCAGTGGAAGATTGATACCATTCTATCTACGGGCAAGATCTGGCGAGTCAAATGCTTCCATGAGCGGCCATCTCCTGGGAATTCGAGCGGAAAGGAAGTAATCTAGACGCTGCTGCGGTTTGATGGTGAATAACGACAAACTGGCAGAATCGAGTTCGATATGTGGTTGGTGCCCGTTTTCGGCCTGACGGTCTGATATACAAGACCGTTATTCGGTAGTCAGAGCGTCGAACCCGGATGAAGAGCGGAGTCCGTCGACCGGACCTGTATAACATAAGATATTAAACATAGCGTCATGCGGCTGATTACCATCCCTCGAGATTGGCGGTCCAATCTTCACCGTCTCCTCGACCGTCCTGAGCTGAGTGGTGGGACAAATGGGGGGTACAGTAATCATTATGGCAACCGATTTAGAGCAATTGACAGGCGAGAGTTACCTAGTCTTAGCTTATATTCTACGGAATAGCTGCCAGGCAAGAATGATCAAAGTACTCAATGAGGGCAGATGGCCAAGGGCGCTTATTCAATTCTACGCGGGACTAAGGTACCTACTTGTATTTTGACCTCCAAGCTAGCATCCAAAATAACTTACTTAAATAAGTATTAACCCCTGGTCAATTCCTAGAAGCAAGCGCTATGCCAGACTCAGCTACTTCTTAGAGCTGCTCCCAAGCCTCGTGGGGAGCCGGTGCCATGGCACTCCGGGAGGCCTAATCCTCATGGCACAGCGTACCCGCTAGTAATTCCCTCAAAATGGTTCTGAAACAGCTATGAAGCTGAGCCTACTAGACCTTCTACAGTCATATACTCACAATCTCGCTTCCAGGATGATATCAAAGGCAATGACCGCAGCATCTGGCACAGACTACAACATACACCGCTGGCCACTCCGTTGTTCATCTCCCCTTGGATGACACAGCCTACGCCTTCTGCTCTTCTAATCTATGTTCTGTCCATCAGGTCCACTTGGATCCTTCGGTACATATGGACCTGCGTGACCTTAGGCTTTACTGCAGCCTCTCACTCGCTTATTTTCTATACCACGTTCTGGGCTCAGTCGACCTTAAAGGTGGTCGTACCACATGAACCAAGAAGTGAAGGAGCCAAAGACTATCCCATGAAAAACTGCTGCCCTTATTTTCATGCTTTCGTCCAGTCTTGATGCCTTTGGACCAATACTACGGGAGCTCAAGCGTCGACGTTATCTATCCTAGTCAGACGATGAATCCCCACCACTTCTCAGAACCAGACTGGATTCCACCGCCACTCGTCCATAGCTCTGTCTACTCCAGCGGCCGATCATACCCTCATCATGACAACCCCTCTCCGTTACATCCTCACGATTACGAGAATCCATACCCTAGTCCTCACAGACCGCCTCCGATCCATGTCTCTAACCCTCCTGCTTCTGTCGCGCCGTTCTCGAGACCAAAGAGCAGTCCGAGCACATTTGGGCCGAACGTGGAAGATCTCCTCTTCACGGAAAACCCATTTAGATTGAAGAATGAAGACTATGGACCGCCTCTGTTCTCAATGTCTCCTCAACCGATTGCATCAAGCAAAGTACCAGGCCCCTTCTACGAGGCACCATACCCCGTGTCAAACGCAAGCCATTCTCCAGGTCGACATCAAGGCCCAATACCGATTGCACCAGATCCAGTCGGACTACGGCAGATGAACGCTCTGAAACGAATGCGAGAAGACGAGGAGTACTCCGAGTATGGTCAAAGGAAGCGAAAGCGGGCAGCGTCGCAAGTAGGGCCGGTTGAACTGAATGAGGAGGAGCAACTGTTGCTCAAATTGAAGGAGGAAGAGAATTTGCCCTGGAAAGACATTGCAGTACGGTTTCAGACCGATCTAGGCAAGTCGTATCAGGTACCGGCGCTGCAAATGCGTTTCAAGAGGCTGCGAGAGCGTATGAGGAGCTGGACTGAGATTGATGTTCGCCACCATCTTTCCTTTGTTACACCCTCTTCGTCTGTGATCTGACCCTGAGACTTTAGGTACAAGCACTCGAGCAAGCCTACGACTATTGGGAGAAATTCCAGTTTGACATCATCGCCGCAAAGGTAAGTCTTCGCCATGCTGTTCCTAATTCTGAAACCTGCGGCGGAGGAAAGACACTAACGGAGGGTTTCACAGATGCTGGACTTCGGTGCATCAGAGCGATGGCCCGCCAAGTACTGCGCCCGAAAGTGGGAGGAGATACATCCAGGGCGAGGGCCTTTCTCGACACAGTCAAACTTCCTCCAGGATCCATGGGAAGCCACTTCCCCAGTGGAATCACACTTGAGTCATAGCATTCACAGCCACAGTCCGCGAGCGACGCTATGAATCCCACGTAATAAATACCACTCAGCAACGTCTAATGATAGCATCAAAGCAGCGGATCCCTCGCGACTCGGACACGGCGCCTGACTGTTGCGCCCCTGACTTTGTCGGGCACTGCGACGAATTGAAGGACTGGAGTATATACTTTAGGAGATGGGGCTAGGTTTCCCATCTTTTACGATCATAAATCATAGCGGTTAGCGGGCTTGGAGCATTGTACTTGCAAAGGTTTGCTTTAACGAGATACCAATTCTCGCTGTTGTTTCCTCTACAGCTGTTGGAATCACGCTCATCACGGACGCTGGTTGCATGGTAGGCGTAGATAATCAGATGTATTTGTACTCCATCATTACCAACTCAGACTAGATGTAACAGATCTCCAGACCGCTCGTACAAGATTCCCAGCATGCCGTGACCTTTGTGTGGTTGGTTTCATCCATTCGGGCGGTTGCCTACAGGTGTCAATCCATGCAAGCATCCGCCATCCAAGCTGATCGCTTGCTCCCCCCTTAGGCCATCCACAAGGCCAGCTAGACAGAGCCTCAGGTAGGCTCACATCAGATCCTCCTTCCGTCCCTCATCCAGGAACTTACATGGCCCCCTAGGGACATCAACAATCCTAATCAAACCGAAACAAGGCTGTATGTCGACCTGTTACGACACCTGCATGAACTAACGACGCAGGTACGACTCAGACAGCAGACACATACGCCGATCGAACAACGTTGCTGCACCGCAAAGTCAACGTGGTAAGACGTCGATCCAGAGAGACTTTTGCGGAGAGTTTCGCACAGCCTTGCGGTGCAAATCTCCTGCAATTTCATGGCCAACGAGCGGCCAGGCTAGTCTTTCAGGAACGAGCGAAGGATGCTCCCGATCACTCTATCGCAGGAAGGAATGCTCCGCCACATGACGAAGATGGGAGCAGTTGGTACTTGGTAGAGGGTAAAAGATAGGACAAAGTATCCCGCTATTGCGTTTCGAACGGATAGCCAAGTAAACAGAAGAAAGAACACTACAACATAAGGTAGCCTTGACTATGCCCAAAGGGGTGAATTTGGTACCAAAGGGAGATCTTCAGGGTCACATACTTCTGATTGGTCAAAGGAGTGGTGTTCGTTCTCCTTATCCTTATCAGTTGGCACGCGGCTTGTTTCCCGCAAAGATGCTGCTTACCTTACCTCCTTACCTTTCGTCCATGATACCCACCTTCCTCTCGCGACTGTTCATCACACCGGGCATCCGCGGTGCAGGAACCAGCCGGAGAGGTCGCCAGTAACCTCTCGTTATGGCTAGAACGACCGGATATGCTAGCATGTAGTCCCACGCGTTGGGGGTGAGGCAACTTTCTTGAGGTACACAGATAGCTGCAACCACAATACCGCTCAGTGTCGCCAATACTTGAATGCCACTAACAGCTCCATCATGCAGGCAAAGTTTTTGATCATCATTTACGCCCTAATAGCAGCCGGATTGATCAATGCCTCACCATTCTACAAACGTAATGCAACGACCTGTCAGAAGACGAAGGTTGCGATCCTGTAAGTTGAAGTCCCCTCTTGTACTACGTGAGGACAACGATAGCTAACATGATTTCTGTAGCGGAGCAGGAACTGCTGGCATCACAGCTGCTGTACGTGCCATATATGCACATTTACTGCTTTGTAAATGCTAAAACCTCATCAGCAAGCCCTTACCAACAATTCAGTGGCTGACTTTCTCATTGTGGAATACAACAACGACATCGGTGGCAGGGTTGCACATACCACTTTCGGAGCCGCCAATCAGAGCTACACCGTCGAACTCGGAGCCAATTGGGTGCAAGGCCTGGTGACCACTGGAGGCCCAGAGAATCCGATATGGACACTGGCACAGCTGTACAACTTGACAAACACATATTCCAACTATTCTTCGATCGAGACCTTCAACGAGACTGGCGCCGCTGACTTCACCAATGTCATCAACGACTTCCAAAATAATGCGTTTCCGATTCTAGAGCAGGATGCGGGATACATCTTGACCGAGGATCTGCAAGATCGCAGTGCGAGGTCCGGCCTGAGCCTTGCGGGATGGAAGCCAAGGAGAAACGACATGACAGCCCAAGCTGTGGAGTGGTGGGAGTGGGATTGGGAGTATGCATTCAGCCCAGTAAGCGGAATCACGAGGAGATGAATATCCATAGTTGACCTAGTGCAGGATCAAAGCGACGAGCTCTTTGGTATAGTCAACCACGTACGTTGATCAACGACTGGATCGCCTGATTCACTAACCGGGCCTAGAATACCACATTCTACCAATTCTCTAATGAGAACAACTATGTCTTCGATTCCCGGGGATTCAATGCTTTTATCAAAGGGGAAGCATCTACCTTCTTGATGGCGAACGACTCTAGACTACTTCTTAACACTGTTGTTACCAAAATTGCGTACAGCAACAACGAAGTCACAGTGTTCAATCAAGATGGAAGCTGCATCAGCGCAGACTATGCCATTTGCACATTCTCGTATGCCACTGTATCCGGAAATATATGCCTGCGCTGACCTATTTTGTCCAGGCTTGGTGTTCTGCAGAATGACGCGGTAACCTTTTCTCCTGAGCTGCCTCGGTGGAAGCAGGATGGGATAGAAACTTTCTCGATGGGTACCTACACCAAGATATTCCTTCAATTCCCGCCAGATCAAGTTTTCTGGGACCAGTCATATCAATTTTTTCTCTATGCCGACCCACATGAGCGTGGGTACTACCCAGTGTTCCAGTCGCTGGACGGTCCAGGTTTCCTACCCGGTTCAGGTATCATTTTCGTGACAGTGGTCCAATCGCAGAGCTATGTAGTGGAAGCGCAAGATGACGAGACGACCAAAGCGCAAGTACTTGCAGTGCTAAGGAATATGTTTGGTAAAGCAAACGTACCAGAACCTATCGCATTCATGTATCCGCGGTGGAGTCTTGAGCCTTGGGCATATGGCAGCTACTCGAATTGGCCACCAGGAACGTCGCTCGAAATGCACCAAAATCTTCGCGCAAATGTTGGGCGTTTGTATTTCGCAGGAGAAGCCACAAGCGCTGAATACTTTGGCTTCTTACAAGGAGCCTGGTTCGAAGGGCAAGCTGTGGGGACACTCATTGCGGATTGCTTGACGAAGGGTACTAATTGCACTGGTGAGGTCAACTATCCAGTACTGCTTGGGGTGACACCAACGAGCGAGTATAATACCGCTAATGGGTGGGAGGTCACAAGCTTCCAGACAAACGGATTTTAGATGGCAAGGTAATGGGAATTCAAGAGGCCCATATGGCAATAACTTGCCGATAGCTCGAAAATTTGTCAAATGTTGATCTTGTTTGATATTCCGTCTATGACATTCACACAAAAGTGTTGAGTGGCAACCGATAAAGAGTAAGTGGGTTAATGGTTGGGCTGGACCAAGCATCACGATGGCTTTTCATTTCTCCACAACATGCAAATGACTCATAGAAAAAGTTTGATACATAGGTGTTCTTAGTCTTCTTTCCTTCTACGCTTTACTGCTGACAGCCGCAATCATAGCTTTCCTTGATTCGCACTACTCGCCCTCTCAAGTCCAGCTGGCTAAGGATAAGTAATATCTTCGAATATGAACTTTGACACGTCCCTTCCAGGCTATGAAGCTGTGGGGGATAAGCTGAACCAAAGTTTCCTGTCGAGTCAGCAACTTCGAGCACACCAAGAAACAAAACAACACTTGGACAAGCATGCACAAGACCAGCAGAGATTTGTGAAAAAGACGCCTCTCGAAGCATGTATGAAACACAAGGAACTCAGACCTAGGGAGACGCCTGGGGATGAGGAGCAATCAGTGTCAGAAGAGTCTCCTAGATTGGTGGCGCTGCCACTGAGGCTCCGTGGAATGCCGACGGCTTCCGAAAGCTGGGGGAAAGACACTATGCAATTACTCAGAATCGAGGACGAATCACGGTTAGCTATAACGGACAGGGCGGACAAGCTTACAAACGAAGTACTTACTGGAGCGACACGCAAGCTGGCCGCCGAATTTGACAAGAGTGCCGTTCCCCGCAAAGGGTGCGACTTTCATAAAGAACGATCGCCTCTATCGCTCTTGGAAGACAGCTGTATTCCCTTCCAATTTCCCAAAGCTTCGTGCTCGTTTGGGTCTGGTGAGAGCTCTCAGCAACCTCCACATCTCACTAAGACCGACAGGGTATCTCCAGGCTATACAATGCGTGAACAGTGGTTGACGAGTAACGTCAGACAATCCGATCAACCACCACTACAATCTGCTGTCTGCTCAGCGTCATCAGAGGTCAGTAAGCAGACTTTGCAGGATTCCGGATTAGCAGGCGTCCGGCCTAAATCTGGACCTCTGCATAGACAACAAAGTGGAATATATGCAGCCGATCCATCGATCTTCCCATTCACCGCCTTAAATCAGGAGAGCGTTATGGATCCGCAAAATTCAATCGACGTTTATACCCCAACACCAACACGTATGGAGCCGCAAGAGGTGAATGTGACGGACTGTCAAGCCGGAGGAAATCACAATATACAATCCTACGATAAGCACTTGATGCAGCTGGAGCAACAGAATAAGAAACGATTGATTAAAGCACGACAAGAGCAGGATGCTATCGGTACAAAGTGTAACGGTGAGGTTGGTATGGGAGCCCCATTCATACTTCAACAGCATCATCAACAGGTACCTCCTCAACAACAGCCCAACTCTGTCCAGCATAATACCCCACCGCGTTGTCAGCAAACGGACCCTCAAAGACAGCCCCGGCCCGTGCGGCTAAGCGTCAAAGAGCAGTCACGATGGTACCATGAGCGAGCCCAGCAACACTTCCAGATCCTTCTGACGTCGGCAGCTCAGAAGTATGAGGGCAACCTGGCCGCAGTTCCGCCATCAGTGAGATTAGGCTGTCTGCAACGAGCCAAAGAATTGGCGGAAGAGCGGATGTCAACGGACTTTATCAGGAGGAGTGGGCCATACGCTCAGGATCCAGAACAAATAAATCAAGGACTGCCGAGTCACAGCACTTGGACCAAGCCACGATCCAAACCAATCGCTAAAGTCAGAATTGATATCTCCGAAAGCAGCAAGATAGGGGAATCGAATTGTACCAAAGATCAACGGCATAAGTTCTATCAATGCCACAAAGTGGTGGTGGGACCCGGAGAATCAGCAGTGAATGCCTATAAATGTATGGCTGTCAAAGCTTTCGATCAGGATCGTGAAAGGCGAAAGAAGAAACATCTGAAATTGTTTTCATCGCTGGAGCCGGGTTTTAGAATAGCGCAGGACCAAACGCTGAAGTCTATAGAGGCGCTGATCCGATATGTGCGGTATCCTGGATTTTGTGATGCTGTCAATCGGCTGAGGGATCATCAGAGGAGAATCTTTGATGAAGCATTGGCTAGAGAGGGGCAGGAGAAAACGGGTGAGGGACTTGAAGCTGGTGGGCTTAAGGAGGGGAAGATGGATCATAATGAGAAGGCGTCTGATCAGGGGGAGCAAAGGAAGTTCTTGGACAGTATGTTGCTCCTTTCCTTTTTGCGTGCTGTCCCACAATGTGAGACACCTTTCAATAGTCCGACTGGGGAGAAGCTGCTGGAATGAATGAGCTACGATGACGCTATGGATGACCTTACTCATTCAAGGTCTCTCGAGCTAGGGCTGACAAAGATCACAGGCAGACTCCCTGACCGAAGCGTGATTCAGCATGCACCCACACTTGCACTCGTCCCAATGCGACCCATCGCCACCTCAATGTTCCCACGCTCAGGAAAGATACTACCTCACGAGTCTAGACATACTGCCACCCAACAATGTGGTGCTGAGACCAACAGCGTCGAGATTAGCGAGGAGAAGAGTGTTGACCTGGGAAAAGTAAGTAACAAGCCACATATATTGGATGAAGCAGAGAAGCTACGCATACAAGCCCAAAGAGTGGCAGCGGACAAAGCTGAAGAGTTACGCATTCAATATGAGGCAGAGTACAAGAGACACGAGTCCAAGCCTACGTACACCATTCCCGAACAGCAGACGAGGAATTGGATCTACAGACATGGCGCGTACACCTTTCACGAACGGGCACAATTCATCCAGTACCGACACGGATACATCTACCTCCGCAACATAGCCGCCGGCGTCTCGATGTTAGCTCGCCACTTGCGCTGCTTTGATGAGGCGGATATCGAATATGTCGAACAACTCACTGGATTGCGTCTAGATCATTTCAAACCTGACAGTGCGAGATTGTGGATGTTCGGGAAGGGATGGGATGCTATGGCGGTCGAAGCGCGGCTCTTGGATTATCGCGATGGCTATGTGAGTTTGTGGCCGACGGGTAATACGGGGCCGGAGTTTTTGTATAAGCGTATTGAGGATTTTACCAAGGAGGATATGCGATATATTGGAAGGATTCGGAGTCGGGATTTTGAGATGTCGAGGGCGATGCCTGGGATGGTGGAGGGGAGTGGACATGGGAAGGAGTTCGAGGGAGATAAGAAAGGGGAGGGTGGCGTTGGAAGGGTAGTTGAAGTACGGGAGGGGATTAGGGTGAAGGTGGAGGTGGAAACTAGAGAGGAGGTGGAACATCATAGCCAGATGGTGGTGGAGGTGGAAGCGAGGGACGATGTCAAAGATGAAGTCAATATGGAGGTGCAGAGCGGGGACAAGATGGAGGTGGAAGCGGGTGAAAAAAAGGAATCAAAAGATAAGGACAGTATGGAGGTGGGAGCGAAAACCTACGACGAGATCAAGAGCAAAACCCAAATGGATTTGAAAGCGGAGGCGAAAATGGAAACTAAAGAAGACTCGAAAGACAAGGATGAAAACAAGACGGAGGTGCAGAATGAAGATGAGATGGACGTCCATGTCGAGACTGAGATCGAAGTCGAGGTCAAGGCGGCAGATGAAGACGAAGTGGAAGATGATGGTATCTGGCCGCCGATGCAAGTCGGAGATGGAAATGGGAATGGAGATATGGAATGGGATCGTTTGGAGGGGATGAGTGGTAGTTCGGAAGGGGAGGGGTGGACGGAGGTTGAGCGGGAGGGGGAGTTGTGGTGAGTTCGTAGGGGGTGAGGGGGGCTATTTGTTTAGGGGGGTTGGATGTACTGGCTGTTGTAATGTGGGATTTGGAGGTGTGATTGGATTGGATTGGATTGGACTGAGGAGGGGCGTGATGGGTGTTTTTGTGGCGTTGCGTTGGATATGTTCGAGTTTTTCGGGGGAGTGGTAAGTTTGGTCTTGGGATAGGGATGTAGAATGTATGCGATCTGACTCGGAGGTTTCATTTGCGGGGTGTGTTGTATTGAGAATCCATTTGATTCTTTTCTCGATTCGGATTCTACTGTTGTATCCGGATTCGAAGAATGAGAAAGAGGTAGTAGTGCAATTGAAACGGATGGGAAGGGAAGGGAAGGAAGGAGATTGTATAGGTGTTGAGAGGTACTATGTTGATATTGGTTGATGGAGTTTATGAGGATTGTAGGGATAGGCTGGGAGGGAGGGGTTGTGGAGGTGGGTGGTTGATTGGTTGGGCGGTTTTTCTGTGTTTGGGAGGGGTAGGAGTAGGTTGGAGTAGGTGGGAGTGGGAGTGGGAGTGGGAGTGGGAGTGGGAGTGGGAGTGGGAGTGGGAGTAGGAGGAGTTGATATCGTTGTATGTTGTATGTTGTATCCCATATCCCCATAGATATCCTGGCAAGGCAAAGTACTCTGTCCTGGCCGAGCCGAGTTTGGCACTCGTCGTCTGGGCTGTATTCTACCTCGGTATTGTTGTAGGAAGCCTTGGGACGAGTGCCGGGCTTGGATATGAGATAGGATGGGGGTTTGTTGTTGTTTGTTGGATGGGAAGAGGAAGAGGAAGAGGAAGAGGTCTAGACGGTTTACTGTATAGCATTAGTGGTGCGAGGGGAGGATGGGATGGGGAGATGGGGGGATGGATGGGGAGGTGTGGGAGTTATAGAGGGGGGGTGTGGGAGATGAATGGGGAGGTAAGGAGGGGGAGGAATGGGAGGTATCGGAGGTACGTGAGGTTTGGGAGGTATGTGAGGTATGGGAGTTATGGAGGGGAGAGGAGGGGGGAGGGAGGCATGGGAGGTAGGGAGATGGGGAGATGGGGAGATGGGATGTAGGGGTGTGGTTAAGGTAGGTATGGAGGGGACGTATGAGTTCTAGGAGGTAAGATAGGGTGTATGCACTCACTCATCAAGGGTTTGAAATAGTAATATTTATGATTCATATTCATAATTCATAATCCGATTTTATGACACTGTTGTAGTGTGTGTAAGATTCTTATACCGCCTTGCGCTTGGCTTTGTATTAGATTCGATTAGTGGCTTTATGCAATATATGTTGGAGAGGATGTGGCGATTCAAGGAAAATTACGAATGAGGATATGGCCGAAATAGGATGTGGGGTTTTGTGGGCGTTTGTATCGGCTTGTTGGTTTATTCTTGGGATTTTTGGGATTGTTGTTGATTTTGCGGTTGCAGGACTGCACAGGGTAGGTGTTGGGTAGGTATTGGGAGCGCGTGGACCTGGTGGAAATGTGGTTGGTATTGAGAGGGGGTTGTGGTTGGTGGAGTTGCAGGTATGGTTTTGGGCTGGGAGTGGTATTGGGCGGATTGGTGAAGGATGGATTGTGTCGGGTGGGCGATGGGCGATGGGCGATGGGCGATGGGGGGGAGTTGTTGAGGGGGCTATTGAGATGCTAGAATTTGCTGTGGCGATTGCGATGGAGGTGGTTGGGATGAAGGTATTCCATGTTCTGACAGCTTTGGCACTCGTCTCGGCTGTACCTCGGTACAAACGCTTGGGAACGAGTGCCTATGGGATAAGGGATTTTGTGACAAATGAGGCAATTTTGAGTATCGCCGACGATTGATGAAGAATGGAAGAGGCGAGGACCGGAAGGGAAAGTGACTATCATGTCTAGGCACTTTCTTCGTGGTCGATACTTGTCGCTGTAGATATTGATATCACAGACGGATCAAGCCGTCGTCGTATTGGGCAAAGTACCTTTCCTCTTGTGTCCCTTGATGACATTTCTCCGACGCGCTCATGTCATGCTTCTACGCGCAGGCAGTTGATGTATCCAACTCCCCACTTTGTCTCCAGTCGGTAGGTTTACATTGTAGATGATCTGTACCCTCGAGATCGTGCAACCGTGTTCTAGCAAATACTGAATGTCGCAAGAGATCGCTCACAGATGCCAGTGCCTGTACATGAGCGATACCACTGGATCAATTGGTATGAGCTGGCCTGTATCGATCAATACATTATGCGGAGCGGTGTACGCATTAGCCTTGCAACTTTGTGGGCCATTGTGATTATAGGGCCAAGTCGATGGCCGTCATCATCAGAGGTGTCACCAAGCTAGGTGAGCTCAATGACTAAGACTAGGACTTTGTGAGCTCGTGTGAGAGGATTTTGGGTGACAGATCCTAAACTTACCTCTGGGACTTGTACTGGGGTGAAGTAGCTGTAATGGCTCCCAAGGTGATGGTTTGAGCAAACCTCGAGTCTTAGAGGAGATCTAATTTCGGACTCCATTGGTAATACCGTTAATTGTCATGTCATTTCGTAAATTCTGCCCTCCTCCATCTGCATCTGCATCTTCCGCGTCCTCATCGAGATGTTCCAACGGAAATGTCAGTATCGCAGCAATGCCGCCAAGACTGTCCAGCTGGGTTCCACTCTGATGCGTACTGCTCAGGACTCTCACCTCGCCCCCTTCTGTCTCCCGAACTTTGTCTACTAGCCCAACCCATCTCCTTCTTATTGCGACATCCTGCGCTCGAAAGAGACTATCGCTGATCAACAAAACTCCACCACCTCTTCCCACCGCGCCTTTTTCGACGGCTTGTTCTACCTCTCTAGGGCCGTAGGCGGCTTTGCCGTCATCTTTGTACAGCAAATTCATGAAGTCCTCCATCAGCTTTGATTCTCTCGCGTACTTTGTATCTTTCAGACGGGCTAAGACTTCAGGCGTCTGAAGAACTTCATTCAAGGAGTGGAGGTAGCCAGAAGCGGCGTGCGCAACAACGAAGTTCGACCTCTGTGCGAGCAAGGCTTTGTTTCCGGCGCGCGTAGCCGTTTCGAAGATGAATTTGAGGAAAGCTTGAGCGACGAAGCCAGGGGATGCGAGGAGGATGGGTTTGGATTCGGAGAGATCTAGTTGGCGGAGCAGAGTGTCAAAGGTGGTCTGGAAGAATTTCTCGAGAGCCTATATGATATTGTCAGCCGTTATGGTGGGAGCGGCCAACAACAGTTCGACCTGACCTTATCGTGATCCCCCTGCTTTCCAGTGCCCCTTTTCTTCGGTACAGTCATCTCCACCTTTTGCCTCAATACCGTCCGTTGACCCGTCAAGACCGCCAAGTGTGCCAACCCTTCCTGCATAACCACCGCCCACACATCCGCACTCTTGACGGGGTCACAAGCCTCCTTCACCAAATTTCTCGCAACGCTATCCCATCCTTCTTTCTTCTCCAATGTGAAGTTCCTATTCAGTTCCAAGTCTAGCGTATGAAATTGTCCAACTTTCGTATACTTCGTTTCCTCAACGATCCGCCCCGAAACGTGTAGTTGAGCGGATTGTGTGTCAAAATCCAGCTTCTCAACCGAGATAAGGAGATTGATATGAACGCGCTGTGACGAGGTGGAGCCAGTGGCTGATTCGGTAGTGACTCGTCGAAGGGCTGATGCGCGAAGGAGGTCGGTAGGGCGGATGAGGTTGTAAGTGAACCACATGTCTTCCGGCTCTTCGGGGAACAGTGTTATGGTACCGGAGCCATCACGGTCTATATTTTGTTTGACGAGACGCATACTGAGCAGGTCCGGCGATATGCTTCTCGAATGAGGTTTTGCACGCCTTAAGAATGTGTCCTTCGGAAGATCAATGATTGGTTATCGGCGGAGGTTTGCGAGATGGCGTACTAGTGGGATTAGTAGACATTCGCTTTTGTCTCAGGATGTGAGCGGTGCGAGATCAAGTTCTATCCATTCTCTAATATTCAAGGGAGGCTCTGAGAGAGTCATGCCGCTGCATCTCAGTATCAGCGACACAGTAGAATGTTGATGCAACTCGGGCACCTGGGATGAAATCTATATTCCGTTTCTGGCTTAGCGTGCTATCTAATCGGACGTAAGTGGTGTTTAGATCTTCTGGTGTACGCATGATGGAGACAATGATATTTGGAACTCAATTCTCATCGCTGATATATTGTCACAAGTTTTCTTACGAGCATGAGTATACCGAGACTGGAAATCTTGACACGACAGCTTCGATCCGTCCATCAAGTTCGCCTTTTCGCCTCAACAGCAACCAACAATATGGACATTAATACCAAGTACCAAATGCTCTCAGGCTATGAGATACCTGTGTTAGGTTTCGGTGTAAGTGAACCGGAGGTCACGTCCGTTTCGAATCGGTGCTGGTAGCCCTGCCCTCTAATACGTCGCTGATTTGATCTCAGGTCTATCAAACGTAAATCTCTAGACTTGACATGCCACAAAATTACTAAGTGTACATGATCAGACCCGCGAGCCAAGCAGAGGAAGTCGTTTTACACGCTTTCAAGACTGGCTACCGCCATGTAGGTATGCATTCATATTGACTCCCCTGCCAGCCTGCGATAACAAAGAACACTTTCTAGACTCAGCACGAGTCTATCGCAATGAGCAGCCGTGTGCGGATGCCATCAGGAAATCCAAAATCCCACGGAGCGAAGTCTTCTTCACGTCTAAAGTCCCCCCTCAACACATGGGTTATGAACAGACGAAAGCTTCGATCAAGTCGAGTCTCTCTCAGACTGGGCTGGACTATATTGACTTGTGAGTGAGACCATCCCCGTTCGATCTTGCTTGTAATATCCGCATTCTCATTTTTTGTTGGCGAGAGCATATCATGAAGACACACCAAGGTGTAAAGTTCAACCCTACTCGGTAATGCTTGCGTGCCAACTTCTCGAATTGGCAAAAGTCTCAAACATGAATCTACACGTTGGCGGCAGACTCAAAAATAATCCATTGACGTATCCCATTGCTATCTTGCATCCTTGACATTTTTCAATTCTATACAAACCCCGCTCCACCCCCCATCCCCCATCCACACCCAACAACAAAAAACACCACACTCATAAAGAACAACCCCTAACACCACCCACAAAGATACCTAATCCACGCCCCCTACGGCTCTCCCACGACCCGCCTCGGCTCCTGGCGCGCCCTCCACGAAGCCCAAAAAGCTGGCCTGATCCACTCTATCGGCGTCTCCAATTACGGCCTCCACCATCTCAACGAACTCCAAACCCACATCACCGCCTGCGAAAAAGAACACGGGACAGGCGCTGGCGGAACCATCGCCGTTGGGCAGTGGGAACTGCATCCCTGGCTGACGAGACCTGATATCGTAAATTGGTGCCGACAAAGAGGAATAGTGGTACAAGCGTACAGTCCGCTAGTCCGGGGGCAGAGGTTTGGAGAACCGAGTCTGGAGGCGTTGGCGAGGAAGTATGGGAAGACGGGGGCGCAGGTGTTGTTGAGGTGGAGTTTGCAGATGGTATATCTCACACCTCTATACCAGGGTACAAGATTGAGAAAAAAGGATACTAAGAAATGAATTTATCTTAGGGTTTCGTCCCCCTCCCCAAATCGGTGACACCGTCACGTATCGAAAAGAACGCCAATGTGTACGATTTCGAGCTTACGAACGAAGATATGGAAGCACCGTCTACGGACGAATATTCGCCGTGCACGTGGGATCCGACAGTCAATCCCTTGTAAATTAGGGTGAGTAGAGCGCCGTGCGATATACAACATATAGAGGCCAACTTGGGTTGCAATATGTTGCGGCAGGGAGTGTTCATATTGTAACAATTGCGATAGTGAGCGTTGTCAAAGACAGATGACGAGCAAATGATCATAGATCAAAGCAAATGATTATCAAATTTAATCCGCTATTAAGCGCTAGATCTGCGAGTATTAACTTCGTGGTTAGAAACCATATGCCCAACCCTGTGCATTGTGAGGATATCGTGGACGTTGAAGGGAGGAATGAGCTGCCTGTCTGAAAAGATCTTGTCATTGCCTTTTGTTAAAATCTCGAGCATCGAACTTTGAACATTTGCTCTTTCACGCGTACCGGGGCGTCAATGCAGGACTACCGAATGGGTGCCTCTGATGATTGGCAGATTGGCAGATGCTTCTCGAAACTCGATGGCACTTCCGAGGAACGGACAAAACTCACCAACTGGTTCTCCTCAATACAAGTGTTGAGCTGCTGGGCTCCAGAATGAAGTAAGAATGACTAAGAGAAATGTCGAGATTAATGAAGAAAGCTGCATAATTACTAGCCTCTGTGATGTTGAAAACATAGGTATTCTACAGGTGTTCCGGTGCCAAGAACGCCAAGCCACATCGAGCCAGGTGCATTCACGCATCGTCACTCACTGCTTGGGCTCTTTACCTGTACTACCTGTCCATCTCCCTCCTTCAATATGCCACCCACTCACCGGCCGCAAACCCTCAAACAAGCCAAAAAGGCCTACCGCAAATCTGGCGCAACAGTCCGCCTCTCGGAGTCGGAACTCGCCATCATCGAGCGCCGCAGCGTCCTTCAAGAGCGCGCCGACAGGATCAAAGAGCGGGAAGCGAGGAGGAAAGCAAATATAAAGCGGAAGGAGGAGAGGAATGAAAGAGAGAGAGAGACAAGAGCGCGCATGGGTATAGCGGAGCCAGCCAAAGAGGGTATCGCCGATGTGGGGCCAAGCCAGCTGAGCCTTGGTGGGTTCCTGCGGGCAGGAGAAAAGAGAAAAAGGGACACAGTTGAAGAAGAGGGTTGCGATGGGTCTCGTATCATAAGTGGAGCTAGCAGGGCCGCGAAAGGGTATTGGAAGGACCAGGGAGGGGACGGGTGCTGTTACACGCCTCCACAACGAACACCTTGGCGCAATCCTCTCAAGGTCATATCAGCCAACTTGACTACGCGCAAGACACCACCAGGGGATTCAGCAGAGGCTGGTGCGTCCATAGCCAAGGGCTCGGACTTGACTGGATCGAAATCGCCGTCCCAGTCGCAGAACTGCTCCCACGCCAGATCTCCTTCGTCTCGCGTCCAGCAGCGATCACCGCCTGTGATTGCCGAAAGTATGGGATCCAAGAGTCCAGGAAAAGATTTGGAAAGACGTAACGATAGTCACTCTATCATGATGGCGCCGCCACCGTTACCGAAACCTCCTCAGCTCATACCACTAAAGTCGTTCGCCCAGCCGAAGCCGCTGCGCCAGCTCAAGAGTGCTGATACAACGATACATAAGAGTGTAAAGGTCGAACTTTGTCAAGGTACATCCATGGCCCCACCACCACAACGTGGTGCTTCCCACTACAGACCAAGCGACACGAATTATCCGCAGAAGCCTTCTATTACTGCCCCTCAAAACCAGCCGCCAAATACAATCGATGAATGCTGGGATGACTTCTTCGTCAGCGGTACACAAATCGCGCGAGAACTTTCTCCACCGATTATCAAGGCGATATCAGACGGATCATCGGTTACATGCATCGTTCCGCATGCCTCAGCACTCCACCCAATGGTCCCAAAAAGCGAAACAGCTAGTCCGAACATTAGCTCAATACCAAAGCGACCTATTCCACCGCGCCCGCCTTCCCAAATTCGAAAAGTTCCCCTAATAACCCCAAACGACGACACAGCAGACCTGCTCGATCTCTTATCTACCCAAGACCTAGACTTCTCCGGCATCCTCACACAAGCACATCCTCACATATTCCACGACGATACCAATGACCTCCTCGCCCAACTATCAACCCAAGATCTCGACTTCTCCGGAGAGCTCACACAAGCAGTACAACAAGCCCCGTCACCAGTGTCATCCGACTTCGACGAAGACCTCACAGAAGAAGATCTAGAAGACGTAGCACTAGAATTCGAGCGCCAATCCTCAATGGCCAAGTCGATAACGACGACTCCACATCCCCAATGGACGAATCCTGAAACCGAGGACGAGGCGCGAGACGAGACATCACAGCCTGCAAAATTCTCATCCAAACACTCAAAGCCCAGCTCTTCAGCTAACATCACCACCCTCCTCCCTCTCAAAACCCAAGACAAGATCAGAACCCAAATAATCAACAAACCCGCTAAACCCCACCCCAACATCCCCCAAACGCAAAAACCCTCCCCCTCACCACCACCCACCTACCAACCCCTACCCCAACCCCCACCATCCTCCTCCTCCTCCTCCTCCTCCTACTGGGATAACCTCGACGAAAACACCTTCGCCAGTGCTATCCTATCAACACCAAACCCCGACGCAGACACAAAGATAGAATCACAGCCGGGAAACTCGGCAAAGGCCATCAAAGCAGAAGCAAAACATCATCTCATACCCCATCCCTGTTCTCAAGAAGCCGAGGCCGAATACGACATCTTCGACCTCTCGACGCAAGATCTGCGAGAACTGGTGTCATAATTGACCCGAGCCCTCGGGAAAAGAAAAAGAAAAACAACTCAGCATAGAAAAAACAATCATACCCCGCCCCCATTCTCAAGACGCCGAAGCCGAGGCCGAGTACGACATTTTTGGCCTCTCGACGCAAGATCTGCGAGAGATGGTGGCGTGAGGATGGGGATGGGATTGGGATTGGGACAAGCTGGACATGGTTTTGGTGGGTTGGAGTGGCGTTTTGGTGATCGAAAATGATAGCAACCAACATACAATATTTTGTTTACATGCCACAATTATGGGGGTATATAGGATAGGCTAGTTGGTGGACATGGGTTTTGTCAATATTTATATGGATATGGATGATCGGTTTGGTTGGAAAACGCTTAAATGCTGATGTTTTTGGCCGGGTTTCGGGGGTATATTGGATGGGATGGGATGGAAGTTCACGTATAACGATCAACGACCGCATTTGTAGAAGTTATCATATCGAATATGTTATCTATTCCATTTCATTTCATGAGGATGCATACATTGCTCTTCCCGCCTCTATCTGTAGAAGAGACGCCCATGTTCTGCGGAAACTTCCAGATTTCAAGTCACACTGTATCCATGTTCTATTGTTCCATTCCGTTCAGTCCAGTTCCAATCTACTTTACTCGTCTTCCTCCTCGTCCGACTCCTCGAGCGTCGTCTGCGCGATACCTGTGGTGCAGAAAACACGAATCAGCACTCAATCTCTCAACCCCAAAAGCCCCTCCCCCATATCCCACACTCCCCACTTCCCCATCCCCCAAAACCAAACGCCTCCCCCTCCCCCCCCCCCTCAAAATCATCCCCAAAAAGAAAGAAAAAAACTCACGATCCAAATCCCGCTGCCCACTCTGCGTAATCCGCCTCCCCCCCTTCTCCTCATCCTTCTCCACAACCCCAATCGCCTCCAACGCCTGCATCACCTTGCGATCCACAGACCCGGACGCATCAACATGGTGCGACGGCCGCGACCCGCGGTTCTTGGTCGACCCGTGCACTTTGCGCAGGCGGCCGACGCCGACGGTTTTGCGGAGGTAGATGTGGCGCGCGACGGAGGCGGCGCGGGTGTAGAACCTGTGTTGGGGAGAAGAGGGGGTGGTTAGTTAGTTTGTGGGGTTTTGTGGAAGGGAGGAGGGGAGGGGGAGGGGGAGGGTCGTACCAGTCTATTGATTGTGGGGGGAGTTCTTTCGAAGGGGAGGTTTTGACCGTGTCGACCCAACCTGGAGGTGGCGAGATAGATCAGCTTGTGGTACATTTCAAGATTATCGGGCGACAGATTCCATCGTTCGTAGGAGGAGCTTCATACCAGGAATTGGTAGCTTTCCTTGACGCTTCAAGAAGGCGCCGTAGGCTCCGATGAATGCCTGTGCCTGCGGTCGTCAAGAGTCTTGTCAGTGAAGTCCTTCCTTTCACTACAGATCGGTGTTTGTAGTTCGTGGTGTTGCAGTCGGTTGTGCTCCTACTCTTCGCCCAGGCTAAGCTCTGGATTACAGAAGTCACTTACGTCCACATCTCTCACTGACACACCGCCTGTCATGATTGCGGTATTCGACGGACTCTCAAATGCGTTGCTTGCGTCGAGAGTAGTAATTCGTCGTCGATGTGTGACCGCGTAGATCTTGAATTTGTACATCGTTGTGGCCTTGCTCGCTTATCTAAGCTCCATGAGGCTAGCGCAGGCCTAGGCCGCCTGTGTCACTTCTTCCAAGATCATCATGGTATAGACACGGATATCCGGACAGTAGGGTAGTTCTATCAAAGGCATAATGACCTACATCAAAATATATAGGATATCACCTGCTATACGCACGCTAAATCTTCAAATCCAAGCCAAATTATTTACAATCACAAGTACCCAAGCTGTTGTCTACCAGAATCTTTCTCTCGCTGCAGATTGCGTCTCAGAAGGCGTCGGTGAGTGCTCCGTGGCTGGCGTCGCCAACGAGCGCTTCGTACTTCGCCATCACTCCCCTTGTGACTGTTCGTTTCGGCCTTTTCCACTTCTTCAACCTCTCCTTTATCTCCTCCTCCGTCACATCCATGCTCAGCTCGTTTGTTTCTGAACTTATTGTGACCATGTCCCCATCATGAACAACTGCGATAGGCCCACCAACGGCTGCTTCGGGAACCACATGACCTACAATGAAGCCATGACTGGCCCCTGAGTACCTGCCATCGGTCACTAAAGCCACATTAGTGAGCTTGGCGCCCATGATCGCAGCGGATGATTTTAGTTGTTCAGGCATTCCTGGACCGCCTTTGGGTCCTTCGTAGCGAACGATCAAAACCAGGTTTGGACTGTGTGGGATTGAACCGCTATTGAGAGCATTGTCGAGTTCGCGTTCTTTGTTGAAGACACGAGCGACACCGGTGAACTTAGTCCCCTCCTTCCCAGTGATCTTGGCGACAGCGCCGCCGGGTGCAAGATTTCCACGAAGAATATGCAGATGTCCGCTGGATTTGATCGGATTCGAAAGTGGCCGGATGATGACTTGATCCTGGGCTAAGGACGGGAATGACGCAATGTTTTCTGCAAGGGTTTTGCCGGTGACGGTCGGGATGTCACCATCGAATAGACCAGCTGCTATCAGAAACTTATGAACTGACGGTATACCACCTACCTCGTATAGATCTGCCATGTAATATTTGCCGCTGGGAGCGAGATCGGAGATGAAGGGAATTTTATTGCTGACTCGTTGGATGTCGTCGATTGTGAGTGGCACACCCGCCGTTGCTGCCATGGCTAGAAAATGAACCACGCCGTTGGTACTTCCGCCAAGTGCCATGGTTATTACAAGTGCGTTCTCAAACGAGCGTTTGGTTAGGAGGTCTCGAGGTCTGATGTTCTTTTCCATGCATATCTTTATGACATCCGCAGCTTTCACACATTCTCGCATCTTTGCAGGAGACGTTGCCGGTGTGGAAGAAGAGCCGGGGAGGGTAAGACCCATTGATTCAATTGCTGTTGCCATCGTGTTCGCCGTGTACATCCCGCCGCAAGCCCCAGCTCCCGGGCATGCATTCTGCTCGATGTCGTCCATAATCTCGTCTTTGGTCTTCGTCGTGTCTCCTCCGTCTTCTGGCTGTTTCAGCGTGTTGTAAATGTAAGCCCCAGATGCCTCGTAGCACGTCGAGATGTTTATAGGTTTTCGCAAGAGCTTGCTGTAGCCAACTGCAATGGTGCCGCCGTAGATCATGAGAGAAGGCCTATTATGTCGAGCCATGGCCATAATGACGCCCGGCATGTTCTTGTCACAGCCGGGAAGCGTAATGCAGGCATCATGAGATTGTGCGCACGTGACCGTCTCGATACTGTCTGCAATGAGTTCTCTGGTCTGAAGAGAAAACCGCATTCCTAAAACGTCAGATCTGGCAGTGTCCACAGTAGCAGGCTGTTACGTACCCTCACCGCCCATCGTGATGGCATCCGAGACTCCAACGGTGTTATATTGCCAGGCTAGCATGCCTTGCTTCTGGATTGCATCCTTGACTGTCTTTCCCAGGTCGAGCACTAAATCGCATCACAAATCAGAGTCTACCAAGGGATGCTTACGTTGCATTCACTCAACACGAGCATGCTATGAAATCGTACTCACAGTGCATGCTATCTTGTGGGTCAGCCAGATGACACGGGGAACCCAGGATTCAATCTTACTTGCACGGGTTGCCTTCCCACCATACTGAAGCCACGCCGACGTGAGGGCTGTTCTTCATCGACTCCCGGTCCGGCACGCCGGCTGCGTACAACATTGCCTGGTCGGAGATGAGCGATTACTTCAACAGCCCAATCCCCAAGACATACCTGTGCGCCAGGAAAATCATGATCTTTGGTGATTGTCGAAGAGAACTTGTTCAGTCTAGGCCTCCCATCTTCGGTGGTGGCGTTGGCCGATAGATGAGGAAAGTCGAGAAATCTGGGCTCCTCGGGCTGATACTGTTTATCTTGGTTTGAAGGATCCATTGTCACAGGCTAAAAGAGAAGATAGTGATGAGAGGTAGAGGAGGTGTGACAGCGACTCTGACTGGTAAAATGGAGGGTGAAACCGTTCTTCGGAAATGCACTGGACGTAAGCATTTGCCGGAGCCATTCGCATGGAACATAAGAAAATTAGAAGAAGAATTAAGGAGAGCAAATTCAGCAAGGTGATTGATGCGGATATAAGAGAGTGAAGTCAGGTTGTGAAGTGGTCGGTAGTAGTACCAAGAGAAGGGTAGATTTGATATTGGCAGTTGGGCGGTGTGGCCCGAGGTCGGAAGCAACTACCTAGCACATGGTAGTGGAAAACGGGTAATGGGTAGAAAGTAAGGTAAATGGGAGAAGCAAAGGGCAGCAAGTGGCGTGTGCACTGTAAAGGGTAAAGGGTAAGGTAATTGTGTTCTGCAGGAAGAGACGTTTATTTCTTTGACGTCCTGTGACCCTCAGGAAAAATCTGTCAAGTGGGAAAAATGGAAACCCGATGGAAGGACTAGATTTCTTAGAGGCTTTCCCCGCCAGTCTATTCTGTCATACTCCACAAATATGGGACTCGGTAAATGTCATGACTGGAGCGATCAGGACGGAGTTCGGATGATAGACGAACACAGCGCATAATTCAGGTCTCTATCTTGGAAGATTGGAAGATTGGAAGATAGAGCCTAATGGGCGGAAGTGATGATAGTGAAGATTCAAAGATAGTACTGGAATAGGACTACCGTGATCGGGAGTCCCCCCTTTCTCACTCAATTTTTAGTGTCTTTATTCTACCGAGGATAAACATCGCCGCCAAGCGCATGCATTATCCTACTGGTAAGGTACTCACTAAAGGACTAGGCTGGCCTTGGGGAATAAGGATCTTCGCACGGTGCTGATCTGTGTGACTGTGTCTGCCCAAGTGTCGCATACGTCAAAGCGACCGGGATTAAGTACCTTACTTAGTTTGGGGCATAAGCTCAGCCTGCTCAGGGCATGGCTTAGTTTGGCGCCGCTAAGGGGGAGGCGAGCTTGCCTTCCGCTGCCCGTTCAATGGGGCCTTTTGAACCAGCCTGCTGGGATCGCCCCTTCGTCCATCAATTGGTCGCAGATGATGGCTGCGTTATCTGCGTGTATCTAATGGAACCTTCAGCTGCAACTACAAAGATACAAGGTACCTACCCAGCATAAACCGTGACAGGATGTCTTATCTGGATTCTACAGCGACACATCACACAACGTGCTCGCAGCGGGCGCTTTCCTGCGGCTACCCTTGACTGCTTCATCGGCAGCCAACGATCGCTGCAGATGGCCCGCAGAACCCGTCATCATTGGCCTATGCACGCCAATGGGATAGGCACCCTCGACGACGAAGAGCTGGGAGCTCGAGAATCTATATGGCGACATTGCCCTTTCCCACAATGACTCTTCCACACTCCCTTCAAGGAATTGTATCTTACGTCGTCCTCACTGCAGGTACTGCTGGAGCCTCGACAGGAGCCATCTCCGCTCAGGCTGTGCGACATCTTGGCTCGGTTCAAGATGTTGCCCTCGATGACAATCAGAATGCTGTTCGTTCCGGTCTTTCTTTCTGTTTGGGCTTAGTACGGCGAAAATACGGGTCCGTCATACAAGGTCAACTGGGTCTATCGGACATGGTACAGCTTGTCGCATTCTGTGGCTTCATTCAGGGCATCCGGGTATGGCGCAGACGATCTGCCTTGCAAGAGGAAGGTATGGGCGACGCAGGGTACGGCGAACGAAAAGATAGCAGCCCCACCAAGGGAAGATTCTTCTCGAGCTCTACCGGAAGCCCAAAGCTTGGTATGCTTGAACGCGGACCGATCATGCGTAGCAAAGGATATCTAACATCTTTCCATCGCAGATGCAGAGTCTACAGATCCTGGCCTGTTGCAAAAACACTCTAGCTTCAAACCCTACACCACTTCCTTCGCCACCTACCCTTCGATCCGAACCTTCTACAGACCGCATCCTCAAGCCGATAAGCTACCCTCGAAACCAACACCGCTCCCTCTTCTCGTCTTCATACATGGCCTTGGCGGTTCTTTGGCGCAGTTCCATCCTCTTCTCACCAGTCTCGTCAATGTTGCGCCGTGCCTCGGGATAGATCTGCCAGGATGTGGGCGCTCGGCGTTCTCACCAGCGTCATGGAACGCTTACACAACGAAGGCATTGGCAGAACTTATCGGCGTGGTCATCAGGCAACAGTGTTCCCGTAACCTGGACCAAGGGGTGATTTTGATTGGACATAGTATGGGATGCTCTTTGGCAGCCTCGGTAGCAACTTCGATCCAGTCCGTCAACGTCCTGGCTCTCATAGGCATATGCCCCCAAGCCACGCCACCTTCGGATGATCAGGTCTTGACGTTCGAGAAGTTACTCCGTATACCAACCCCAATCTTCAACATGTGGCGAACCTGGGATAGGCGAGGAGGACCAGAGAGTGCGAGCGTTGCACGATTTGTTGGAGCCGAGGCGGACATCGAAGTCAAGAAGCTACAGGAAAAGTTCAACTTTCAGAGCCAAACAGGCGTTTGGCGAAGAATGGCGTGGGGAGCTCTGCCATCCCGCAAAGGGTCCACCCCTGAAAGGGGATTGGCTGGTTTGGATGTATGGGCTAGCTTGAAGATACCTTTGTTCCTCGTAGGAGGCGACGGCGACAAGATCACCAAAACAGACCAAGTTGTCAAAATAGGCAGAGCATTGGGCAAGGTTGATAGACCGCAGACGGGTGAATCAACCTTGGCGAATTCGCCCTTCATCGGCAATACTGTGGAACAGCCATCACAAGACGAGGAAAGCCAACACGCAGCGTCAAAGACCGAGGTCACGGTAATTGGGGAAACCCTACCCACCCAGCCAGATACCCCCAGCTACTCCAAAACACGCCGAGTCCTCAAAACCTCCATCCTCCCCTCCCCCGCCTCCCACGCCCTCCTCTACGACCCAGCAACCTACCGGACAGTAGCCGGTCTAATCCACACCTTCCTCTCCAAACACGTCGACACCCGCCTCTCCCTCGGCTGGCAGCTCCAACACCTCTCCACAGAAGGAAAATGGGACGTGAAAAACGTCGCGAAATGGCAGGCCGTGCCTCCCGTCTCCGAGCCCATCGCTGGCATCTTCCGAGCCATGAAAACCCTCCGAGCAATCGATGATACACATTCTCCCGACATCTTCGTCCGGAATTGGAAGGGGAAGATTAAAGCCATCATCGACATCAGCCATGAAAGTCCGGTTTATGACCCCAAAGGCCTGGAGGAGGGCGGTATCGCATATCACAAGTTCCCGACCGTTTCCAAGATCCCACCTACGCCCAAAGAAACGGAGGCATTCATCAGACTTGTCGATCGATTGCGCACATCATCGACAACATCATCATCATCAACGGCAGCAGTTCTGAACCCCGAAGCTCTAATCGGCGTCCATTGCCACTACGGCTACAACCGCACCGGCTTCTTCATCTGTTGCTATTTGATCGAGAGAGAGGGCTATGGCGTCCAGCAAGCCATCGACGAGTTTGCGACACGGAGAGCGCCGGGGATCAGACATGAGCATTTCCTCGATCAGCTGTTTGTTAGGTATTGTGTTGGATTGAGACGGGCGCCTACGCTGTGATAGTTACTTACTTGCTTGAGATGGTTGCGATATGGCGAGTGTGATGGTTTGGTTATAGAGATATGTAGATGGGGAAGCTCAGGCTTGCATTGCGCGGTGGGGTTTCAACTACTATGTTGTACATCTGCGGGTAGGATGGCTTGCACGCAGGTGATGCGACACTGGATCTATTCCGAAAAGCTCTGCGCAAACCTGGTTATGGTGGCAGAAGATTAATGTTGTATTATGGACTTTTACCTGTCCGTTCTATGGCTTCGGCACATTATTCACATCTGCATACAATACATTCCGTCCTGAACTCATTTCAAGTGCTTCGTTCCATATCATCAGTAACGCACGCTCCTGAATCGGCTATGTTGCCATCAAGGAACGAGCGTTGGGCGATGATGGAGGAGTGGAGTGGCGATAAGCTGCTAATCTACGGCGTTACTGCAATTCAATCCAATTGAATACTTCGATCAACATCTCGTGTGTGTTCGTCTACGGCTATCCACACTTGTCATTGAGCTTGAGCTTCGATGGTTTCGATATCGATACACAGGAGTGGATAAATGTTATGACCCGTCAACGTTCAGAAAGGTAGGTAGCTAATACGTTATCGAAACCCCCTCCCCCCCCGATTTACGGATTTGTGGGTTTTCGAGCAGCTGAGGAGATAATAATGTTTTGATGAGGATAGAAAGTATGATTTTGAAGAAAATGTCTCTCACTTCGGCTCATCATCTTTCGAAATGCTAATGTATGAAAATAAGTAAATTGGAGAGACGAGCTAGCGTGCGGTGTGAGAGACAGTCGAGTATATTTCATGGTAAGCTCCAAGATTTCTCCTATGGTGCGATGAGTTTCGTCCGAGGGAACGGTTTAGGCTTTATTTTGAGGTGAATGGTGATGACTGCGTTCGGTCTCTTATAGTCTTCTGTCTTTGTTTTTGTACGAGGAGCACATCTTCGGTGATTATAGTATGTTCCTATATACATATATGATTGATTGTATCACGATTTGCTTGCCGAGTCTTTGCTAAGGATCGAGCAGACTCCTCAGACCGCATTAGACACCTTTCACCTCACCACCACCATCCCTTCTACATATCACCACAACCACGCTGACATTAATCTATAACATACGTTCTCGTCGCTAATAACTCAGAGTTCTAATCTTAATCAACGCTCACATCAATAATAATGCAGGATAAGACAGAGGCCGACCTCGCTGTAATAACTCATCACCAGCGAGCTGGATATCTTAGGGGAAAGAAAAGCGCAGCAGTTCGGGCGGCAGCAGTGGCCCTAAACCCAGCAACACCTCCCGGCACCAAAAAGAGATCCAAGCCAGGACGCAACACCCCATTAAAGTCAACTCCAAGATCCTACCAGAAAAATCCCAGTCCTTTAACTAAAGAATAGACCTTTATCGGAGACGAGGAGGAAGATGATAACGAAGATCTTCAAGATCAGGATGATCAACCACATCCACTCCTGATTTGGGAAAAGTAAAAGGGACCGACGGAAAAGTCAAATATGCTTCAGAAAGAGGAAGGAAGCAACGCTGAGTCAACTAAATCGGAGCAGGGGAGAGGGTCAGCGAAGATCACTACACCCAATACTGGCGCATTGTGCAGCTTCAGCAAGATTCTGGATGTTCTCGAGCGAACTTTATTGAGTAGGTGGTGGACTTCTAGGTCCCTATGCATTCAGAGGTAATGCACTGATGCGCCAACCACTCGAGATGCGGTCATTGAAAAAGTTGGCATGGAACATCGAGATGCTTGCAATCAACGATGGAGATTTCCTCTTACCAATCCCTAGAAAGAATCCACACAGGATTGAGGGCAAGAAATGGAATCAGTCTCTAAAAGGTCCTCCTTGAAATCAAGTCACAACCCAGTCTCACACCAACAATCCCAACAGAAGGTAGCATGATACCATTATATCAGTATGTTATGTGAAAGACTCATGTGAGCCTTAATCCCACATTTGTGCACATGAGTCAGACATGTGCAGAAAGCCAGTGGGCCTGCATAGTCAATTCAGTAATATATTCCCATTTATTCTTGTCCCTGACTCTTAATGCTAGCTGACCCACAGAAATTTCCACCCGTCTTCGAACTTCAATACACATTACCAACGATCAAGCACTACTGTCCGAATCCTCAGCGATATTCAGAGCCATCATCAACGATCAGACACCTTCACTTACATCCGCAAGGTCTTCTAATTCCAGTCGCTTCACCTACGTGACCGAACACATTGTCAATGGCCTCTTCAATGGCTCTCTCCGGTCAGGCATCTGGCTGCGGCTTTCTTCGACTCTCCCCAGAGCTACGGAGAATGATCTATCGTCTCATTTTCCCAACTGAGGCCACCGAAATTGCGGAGAACCCAAGTTCTCTGAATCTCTTTTACACCAATTCCGAAATCTATACAGAAGCATCCTCCTTTTTCTACGCTGAGACTACTTTCCCCATCAACATCAGCATGAATGAGATCCACTTTCTCGGAGAATCCTTTTGCAGCGACAAAAACCCTTTTCATCCAAATAGAAAACTCCACCGACGTATTCAGAACCTCTGCATCGAAATCGATTGGAAATACAATCCCTACATCGGACGGATGGGCAGCTGCGGCACTATCGAAAAAGCCGCTGCCAAAATGCAAAAGAACATCGAGGGCTTATGCTCCGCTCTAGCTTCCCTCATCCAACTGCACTCTATCGAGATCGTTTGCAATTCCAAAAGGATACCACCCACCGGCGGCGGCCCGGACACCAGCATACCTAGGCCGCTGTTGACGAAAGATCTCCTTGGGCCGTTTGGGTTGCTACAGTCAAAGAAGCCCATGACCGAGATCTGGATTACGGATGTTGAGAACCTTACTGGCCGGAGGCTGCGACGTGGTGAGCTGGATCGCAAGTCGCTCAAATCTACGATGGTGGATCTTGCACTCCAAGTGAAGAGAAGCAGTGGACCTGGCGCTAAGATTTGTATGAGAGGTTGAGGGGCCCTGGGAAGACTTGGAATCTGCTTTGTCGAGTATCGCCCATAGTTGATATAGCAAAGTCAGGTGATGTTTTGCTGAGGTCTCGTGTCTTCCATTATTCAATATTCACCGCTTAAACTCTTACTACGAACCCTGTCTTCAATCCCGCATCTGCATCCAAGATTTCCATTCATCTACAGAACGTCACTCCGCTAACCATTACATAGCCGGACCGTATAGGCATGAATCTTTCTTTCTTGACTATCTATCATATTTTCGTTTGAGGGTCATGCAGTTTTCACTCAAATGAGTTCACTCAAAAACACATTTCTCAGCCACATCGTGAACATACTTTTTCACCTGTGTACTCATGTCATGAGCACAACATGAGAAAGAACACGATGTTTAGATGTCCATCAGACTTCAGCTGTCTCTACAACCCTATCAGCTTTGTCCTACTAATATACCACACTCTATCCTACAACGGTTGTCGATCACCTCAAGCTCAAGATTAGTCATATATATATATATATCATCCTTATCAACCATCCAACCCTCATCAAGCCATGATACCTACCCCTACCAGAACTCCCAAAGCAGACCGTACGTTCTCCGTGTATCCCACCGAGTGAGAGCCTGAGTGGTTGCAAATATCTCGGCAGATCATAAGGTCGTTGCAGATCATACAGGTTCCCTTCATCCCCTATGACAGGCTCAAAATATCTCTCATACCTCCTCCATCAATCAGCTTCCATTGATCAAATCAATATCCCAAAGCGGACATATCTTGACAGACTAATCGCAGAGATCGAAGCTGTATTGGCACTTTACTTCATATATATATATATATAACAATAAAAGCAGACCTCGCGACACTAAATGAATGGCTAAGAAGATAAAAGTAACTGGCTCGTTTGATTCTAAATACTGGACCAAACTCGGCGCAGTGGCCGAGCTGAGTCTTAAATCTTTGAGAAGGTGAAGTGAAAACGGAAGTTGATGCGGAATCTTCGTGGACAGAGGAAGAGATTAGAAGACTTCTAGAGGAGGAGGATTTTCGTTGCGTAGAGGTGCTGGAATAGCTGGCGATGAGGTAGAGCACTTGGGAGAGGAGGATATTTTATGCGATTCTGGATGACGTGTGCGAAGGGACGAGGGATAGGCATGAGGGGGGCAAGATTGCAGGAGGCGTTGTGCAGTTAAGGCGATGGAAATTACGTCTACGATTGTTGGAAGATGAAGTTTATGTCGGAGCGGAGGGTGTGGGGATAGAGGGGAGATGGTTAGGAGGCTGGAAGAGGAGGAGGGTTTTTGATCCGAAGGGGTGGTGATGCATAAGAAGCAAGCGAGCCGAGAAGGTGGATGAGATAGTGGGAGATGAGGTACGATATAGAGAAGCGAAGGAAGACGATGTTTCGTGGAAATATGGATGATGAGCATGAAAGGACTGGGGGCTGGGGAATAAGGGGTGGAGAGAAAAAGAATTAGGACTCATTTCTCGATCCTCTGCATCGACGCCGTCGGTGCTCTCGCTCGTCGTCATGCCTCGCAGTCAAGGTGGCCGCTTTGTAAGCATCGTCTGAACGATCGACTCACCGTCACTGCTAACTGAAGCAAAGCTCCTCCTGCCCCCGCTGCCGCTCAGCCTCCCCTTCCAAACCGTTCGCAGCCCGCTCTTGCCCTTTCTCGCATTATCTGCCTTGTTCCAAAGCGAAGAACCGTAAGTGCAACGTCTTGAATTGAGGCCTTGCTGACTTCATCGGCGGGACGCTCGCCTCCGCCGGTTCCACGAGGTGTGGCCGCTGCAAACGCCCTCAATGCATCGATGTGATTGGGAGATTCTGGCCGCGTCTCGTCGTGTCTGCTCGAGCGTCCTGCGGGCCTCGTATAAAGGCTGCAAGAGAGTGTAGGCTCTCTCTTTCCCAGTCATACTGATTCCAAAGACGCAAGCGAGGTTTGAGGCGTGGAGATCATAGCTGCCGCTGGGGTAGAGATTCAGAGAATGGAAGAGGATATTTCGTGCAACTATATAGGACAAGCACAAACAGACTAGAAGTGGGGATAAGGGGATACAAAGGTGCAGTGCCTATTCTACCTCGCCTCTTCATATTTGCGAATATTGGGGAATATAGCGCATGCCGTTCTATCGCAAAAAAGGCTCTGAGCAAAGATCCTCACCCGAAAGGAAAAGCTCTATGGAGAAATAAAGGGAGATCGGGGTGTGTGGATCCTACTAAGATACTCCTCACGGACTTGAAAACTTTGAGGTAGTTAGGAGAGGTATGATATTGGAGCGTAATGGGTGGGGTTTCTTGGGCTTGGAATATTCGGCAGGAGATTGGAGATGAATTGAATATCTGAGGTAGAAAATTTCAGATATGGATGAAGGAAGGAAGCTTGGTTTCGATAGGGAGCAGGGGGACCTGTAGTATAGTCGATTTCAAGAGAACTCAAGTGGATAAGCTGGGAAGATGGCTGTGGTGTTCTAGGAGTTGGTTGAGATTGGAAGGGCTAGCCTTGGGGGGAAGCGAGAATATGATGTTGTACAAGAGGGAATAGGTGGATTTTGCATCTAACAGAGAGGGGTGGACTACATTTTTACATCTTTGCATTTTTGGAAGAGTAAAGTTGGGGATGAATTGATTAGGTCTTACAGGTTATTGAACGCGAATGCGAAGTCCAATGATTCTGTGTGTGATGCGTGGCCACTAAGGTACTTTCCGGAAACAAACCCCTTCCCTCAATCAAGAGCCAAATTCTCAAGGACAAAATCTTCGGCACAGAAGTCGAGAATGGAGAAGCCTCTGGGAGATTGATAACGGGCTTGTGTTATCAGAGTAGAATATTTAGAGCAGCGACTTGAATAAGGAAAGACAGTGATAGTGCTAGTGCTAGTGCTAGTGACGAACGTATCGAAAGACGGCTAACAGCACGTAGGATATCGCGAATGATAGAACATGGAATGATACTATTTTGGGTAATGTCCCACAATGGGAATCTTGAATGGGTGGGATGGAGGAAAGATGCAAGTTTCTCAGTGGGTGTGGAGGGTTTATAAAGGGTGATATTGCACGCGCTGCTGGGGATGCGCAATACAAGAAGATAACGCGGAATATTTATATAAAGAAAGGGATTTAGCGAGGGTTTAGTGAGCAGCTAGGACATGAGAATGGGAGTTGCGAGAATTCGAAACGATGAGGTATCAGCGTCAGATCAGTCCGAGCTTGGGCTCGGCAGCGTTACTGAGCTGGAGGCATGGTTGGATTTTGAGCAAGTAAGTGGAGGAGCGAGGACGGTAGCGAGGAGGAAGATGTTGTTAAGGGTTTGGGTTTTGGTGTGGGCGGGGGGGTGGAGGTGGGGATGAGTGGTTGTGGGGGTGTGTATAGAAGTCTTATTGAATGAGGTGTTTTGCTATGTATTTTCGTAGTAGGTGTTGGTAACGTAGGTAACTCAGATAATGGAAAACATACCATTCGAAAGGTATCGTCTTTTGATACAACAGTGGCCCAGCATCGAGCCGATCACAACTTCTTGAGATGGCAATCCCTCCCAAGTCCACATCTCACTGTTATCTCAAATGATCCTGTGTTACACGAAAACATCATCACCACTAAAAGAACATACATAAACCTACTGCTCACAACTCATCACTCCTCATGTGTTGATAAAATATCCCTTTATCATCCATCCAACACATCCAACACCAACACCATTCCATAAAACAAATATCTGCCTCCCCACCACACACCACCCACAGCTAAAAACATGTCAGTCGATCAACCACCATCTCCAGATAACGTCAACGACGACGACCTATCCCAGCGCTACGATAGGTAGGTAGACAGTCCAAACCTCACTCCATCTAGACAAAGAATACTAACCTTCCTTTCCTTCCCAGATTATTCAGATTCGGCATGAACTCAGATCTGACCATCACCTGCGGTGAGAAATCATGGCAAGTGCACACAGCCATAATCTGTGCTCGCTCAACTTTCTTCGCCGAAGTTTGTCAGGACCATTCTTCAGTGAGTATCCATATCCACTCACCAATAATATAGCAACGCTCACTTCCAATATAGGCAACAGCATCCCCCCACATCACCCTCCAAAACGATGAAGCTTGGGCCGTAGACAAAATGCTAAGATACCTCTATATCCTAGACTATTTCACCCTCCCAGACGACTATGCGAAATTCGAGTTCGCAGCCGAGCTCAACACGCATATCCAGATGTACATCCTGGCGCAAAAATACGGTATAGACCGTCTCCCCCAAATAGCAGCCGAGCGGTACGAGCGGTCGCTGAAAGCGTATCTGGTGGGTTGCCAGGTAGTTAGCTTGCACCAGAATGTGAATTTCCATCCATGTTGTGGCGACGAGTATACAAAGGAAGAGTTCTTCGCGGAGCTGATATCAGCATTGGAAGTCGTCTATCGGTCGTCCCAAAAGTCCACTGGCTTGTTGCGAGAGCATACTGTGGATGTCTTGAGAGATATATTGAACAGATGGTCACGATCCAATCTCTACGAGAACTCGATGTATGCCCATCTTCAGACGTATCTTAAGTGCGCATTCGAAGCTATCCTCGAGGAATGCTCGAAGGATCTGCTCGTAGACTTTAGCGATTTGGAAAGGCGGCTTCGTAGATGGAGAGACGAATATGATGCCACTCAGACGGCATGGATGGGGGAGCACAGAACGGCTTGGGGTGAAGAGTGGGGATAGCGGTCGAAGATGCATACTAGAGCGTGTGCATTTCAGGCGCGCATAGTGTTCATTTGGAAGCATAGATTGCAGCGCCGCGCCATGGATGGCAGAGGTTTCATGAAGTAGAATGATAAACCTATTGTCTAGAATGCTAGGAGAGACGCTATCGTATATCCGGTTAGCTCTAATAATATCCTACATAACGAGAAACACTGAGGATTTACCTATGTCTAATACATTAAATGATCATCGCTGGCAATGAAAGGATAATCGCTATCGTTATCATGTGGGGTGAGAATGCTGCTGTGGCTTTGTGGTAGGGATACGATCATTAGTCTTAGTATTGGGATGAAAGGGGTTTGTATGTTCGCCGCTTTCTTTTCAGAGGGAAGAGGGCTCTGTTACCTTGGAGATGCTTTAGGAGAATAATGTCGGATGACGAGAGTGTGACTAATGTGGTCTGAAAACAAGGTGGGTTGGCTGATGGCTTTATAATTGGCGATGAGGCGGAGAGGAGAAGTCCTTGCTGCGAACGGGTGAGGTCTTGTGTTACAAGATGACGGTTGGTGAAAGTCATGTGCAGTAGGAGATTGACGTGAAGACTTGAACGCTAAGGATGCGGTTATGTTCATTATGCTAACATCGATGCATCGATCTCTCATTGAAGATTCTTCACTATGCAAAGTGGTGGCCGCAGGAACGGCCGCGGGTATCTCGTGAAACGGCGACAACAACTCAACCTGTACAGAGGCATGAAGATATCAGGTTTTCCCTCCGAAATGCTCTTTTGCATACTGCTCGCAAGCCTGCAACAAGTAAGCGAACGGACTCTGTCTCGGAGTGCTGCTGATGGAGCGAACCTTAGCTGGCTTCCCAACTTTTTGACCAATGACCTTCCACTTGCTCGCCTCGTAATCCTTGATCGCTGCGAGCAAGGCTGCGCTCTGACCCTCCTAAATTAGCGACTCGTGAATCACCTGACGCTAAGGCGGCTTACATCGTCTTCCGCAAATTCGGCATAATGCATGTCCTGGTCTGCAATTAGCCTCTTGACATCTCCTCGTCCCGATGTAAGCTACCTTATACCAGTGCTTTTTCACACTTCCTTCTGTTCTGTTTGGGAATGTCTGCCCACTCATCAGCGTGTGCCGCAACCTGACGGTAATGACTCCACCTCACCTTCGCGATCTCTCCCCAGGTATTTCCAGCTTCCCTCATTACTTTCAAACGTTGTTCCTCCGCAGCACTCCATGGCGTATTCGTTCTGCTCTTTTTTGGTGCAGGCGCTGGGGCAGACTCCTCACCCAGCTCGTCGACTTGCTCCCCCAAACCACTTGGGTCTCCAAGACCGGTGGCCGACATTGCTGATGGAGCTGACATGCTGGCGTAAGGAGACGCTCCTGGGGCCTTGCGCTTTCTCGTGGGTGGTGAGTTGGCCGGAGGTTGTGGCGCTAAGAGCGGCTGTTGCTGGTGCTGATGAGGTTGTTGATAAGCTGGTGTGAGTTGCTGCGGGTGCGGCGCATAGGGCGACTGAGCGTATGGATATGATAGTTGTTGCGGTTGAGGTTGTATCATCTGAGGTGGGCTGGTGGTCGGAAGAGGTCTGACGGGTCGTCTGGGGTTGGAACTGCACCCGCCAACGCCATATTAGTAGTGTAGTAAAGTGTGTAGAAGTGACAGTGGCGAGTGTAACATGGCAGCACGGCAAGCGACATGATTCGAAGCGGCTTGGACGAGGAAAGCCACAGGAGCTTCACTCACGACATGGTAGCGGCGGGCGGTATGAAGCGAGGACGGCAGTGCAAGCCCTCAGGTCTGACAATTATTGGACAATCGGCGTCATCCAAGCCCCCACCGCGGGTAGTTCCAACGTGTGGAGGATTGAGGTCAAAGCCGATCAGACCGCCCGTGTCGATCTGGGGGTCAGGGGACTCCAGACTCTGTCAGTCCATCCTGCCGAGCTGCCTGTATTCACCGGTGTGGGATTCGAAGTCTTCGGATCGATAGCATTGATGAGGATGACGAGTTGATAGTGTACGGCTTCATTGCCTGTACTCCTGTTGGAGACGAGATCAGATGCATCACGAGGGCGTGGCAATACATGGGCATTGGTCCACAGCGAAGCCGGTGCAAGTAACTATGTATCCCAGCGCCAATGGCAGCGAGTTGCCATTTCCGGAGGTACTTCTCCAGAAGCAGAATGCGGGGTCAGTCCCGACTCGTTCGAGAAGGGGAGAGGGGGTCTCCGCATGGGTGCGCTGGGGTCGAGAAGTCGTGTCCGTGCCAAGTCATATGTACCTGTCGCAGAGAGGAGTTGCCAAGACATACTTCCTCGAGGCAGGTCCGACGAGGTGCGAACGATGCATGAACATGTAAGCTCAAGTAAGACCAAGTGCCTGCTCTCACGTTGAATGTAACGCTCCAAAGAGAATTGAATGGTGGAAGGCAGGGGATTGGATGTTGTGGTAGGTACATGTTGGGTACTTTGATGGACTGACGTTCGCTCTTGCACTTGGCCCCTTTTAGCCCCTTTTAGCCCCTTTTAACCTTGGCCCCTCGGCAGATGGCGCAGATCTGGCCACTAAGGCGTTTCAAATTCATCGAAAAGCAACTCCGTTACTTCGGTCTCCGTCGACCATCTCACCAACGTGCCTACTACTCCACCGCACCCCTCAAAGACACGGCTGGCGGGATCAGTCGCTTAGAGGCTACGATGTTGAGGCACAAAGCACCATCAGACTTTGATTCCGTCTCGGAATCCGTTGGCTAGCTGTATAGACGCAGTATCAGTCTGGTAGTGTACGAGCCAACGACGCCGCCAGGGGTTTGAACTTTCTGAAGGGTGCAGAATTACCCCTTTGAGCAGCTCAGGTACAAGGTGAAACAAGGCTGCAACGTTCCCTATCGTTGTCACTGTTTCAAGCCTATCGAATCCTCCGTGCGACCTTGTTGGTCAGCGCTTGGACATGCCTACGCTGAAGACTGCGCTTTTGTGCGCTTGCTTTGCTGTTGATTGATCCTGCATATGCCTTCGTCTAGAGTTCCCTACGTTCATCTTTGGAAGTCAAGTACATGTTCGCAGACTCTGTTCCATTTATATGTAGGTGCCAACGTCAATAGTGTATACAATTGGTTGCATCATCACTATATCAGTGTCTTGTTGCTAGATCTTTATCGACTACGGTGGGCCAATAAGGAAGGATCGCAAGTATGCTCCCATCCGGCTAACGCGATATCTCCTTCAAACACGGGACGGCGTCCGCTTAGTACGCAATCTGAAGGATCTTGGTCTGGTTTCGTAACCTCACTTCGACTCCATTGGTCAACTACTCTGTTGTGCGGCTTCATAGGAAGCTCGACCGCTTCCCCATCGACGGTGCCTTACGCCGTACACCGACTTCAAATATACGAGTATCTCACCTTCGATATGGCGCTGACATGCACCTGCCTGCTGGCTTCCTCATACGCTCGTTTTTCTTCTGCCCTCCTCCGCGCCTTCCGCACTGTCAGCAGCAGCAGGTCGACCGCCTTACTGTCCTGAACTTCCAAGGAACAGTCTGCGCGGCCCATTTAACCACCACTGGGAGTCAAGTAGCAATGTAAGGGCTATCTTGTCATATACTCCATCCATGTCCTTCGAGGAAACGTTCAAACGTCTCCCGCAGCGTACATATACATGAATCTGGACCCTCCTGCCGGACCCTCCTCGACACATTAACGCTGGACTATTCGGTGTTCATAATCAACAATACACTAATCCCTTCTGTTTTATACTGGCTGGGCCATAGCTGTCAAATCGCACCGTCATCCGCGCAGGCTTCTCGTAATACTCTCACTTCTAGTGATTCCCAACTACATACCAGCAAGAGCCAGCAATTACCCGAAGCTGAGGTTCCCACAGCTGCGCTTTACCATACGTTCCAAACGTCACGCGGAAGCAAGCACCGATATGTCCGAGTACGCACACTTGCAGGCACCAGCGCAGAAGCCTACGATGACGAACTCCTTGTCTGCTGATGAGGACCAAACCCTCAGCGTACCAATAGTGCACCGACATCGGAAGACTGTCTCAACGGGTGGCGGTAGAGCTTGGTCTGATGCAGAGGTAAGCCATCAACCTCGAGAAGTCTGGACCATGGTTGACAGAACGATAGGAAGCCTATCTCATTGAAACCCGGGAACACAAAATGCCATATAAACACATCGCTGCCCAACTCAAGAAGACAGAGCTAGCTTGCCGACTCCACTACCACCAGCTTTCCCTTGGCAGCAAGAGCCGTCGCCAGCCATCAACGTCTCCACACGAACGGCAATCGGCCCCTCCCTCAGAGAAGACTAGGCGTGCGATTACTACCCCACAGAGGCAGCTACCGTCCTTCTCCTCTCCGTCAAGTCCACCAGAAATCATCGAGTTCATTCCCAGCGAGGCTTCTGGGGTGCCACAAAATCACAAGAACTTGCTACCTAAGCCAAATTCCAGCCTTCATCGGAGGGAGAGTCAGCGATTACGACTGGTTACGGAGATGGGTGATCTTGGCGATGATAAGGAGTCTGTTGATATTGCAAGACTTGATCGGATCTACGAAGAACACCGCTTACAATTCTGGTCTACCATTGCCCTTAGCTATGGCTGTAACTTATCGCCAGCGACGTTGGAAGAAGCGTGGTGTCGCGCACATGCACTGTCAGGCTCGAGATATCCTCCTACCCCTCGGGGTAGTCCAGAAATGTTAAGGCTTCCGTCCTCCGCACCCAGCAGTGCCGCTCCATACAGTGCCGTCAGCGCGTTCACCGATGCTAGCCGGAGCTTCACGCCAATCAACACGGCAAAAGGCCCGAAGTCCAAGCCGATAGCGGCTCGCAACAGTTCCTTTTCCGTCTCGTCTCTGCTCACAGACGATAGGGAAGTGAGGCCCACCCATATCGAGAATGGCAGCCACAGGATATGAAAACCTGATGACGAACGTGTGTAAGATATGGTGATCTGCGAAACAGGCTTACTTGGGGGTCGGTTGTGTATGTTGTACGAGAAAAAGTCTCACGACTCGCTAATTTCGCCTATCGGCCACGAGTCTTTTCCACGACATGGGGGGTTTCATGATACTTCTAACGCGGATGATTGAAAGTACTGTAACGGCCATCAATGACTGTCTTTATAGAGAAGAGGGAAACCTAATGTCTAATTCTGTCCCTTAATGCGCGCAACCCACGGTCCTTACAGACCCCTTAGCCTAGCCTAGCATAGATCCTGTACCATAAAATTGTACTCATTGCACTCGTACAGAATATTCTACGGCGGACTCTGGATAAATCTGCTACTCCTATACTGGATTACTTTGTGTGGGTTTTCATGTTTCTTAGAGCTACCTAGTTGTCTGAGGTGGTTTTAGGTAGTACATGATGGAGCATGTGGCATACATAGCTTTGGGGGTGGTGGAGCGTAGGATCTGTCCACTCCGCTCCTGACAGATATACCAACATGGGTCATGGGGGTACAGGCATATTTACTGCAGCTACTGACGAAAGAGGTGAATCGCAACTGTTGCTGAGGAAGACCGCACTCCGATTATGCATAGTTGGGGCCATGCTGGACTAGCAGTTTCCGACCAAATGAGGCGATCGCAGCTTATGAGGAGTTGTCCTCAGCTGGGAATCGCAGCGAGCTTTTTGGTAGGAGGGTGGCAGTGCTTGGTGGGTTTCAGTGTTGTGGCTGAGGAGCTGAGGCTTGGAGAGAAAGACGGATAGGAGGTTGAACACTAAAAGTATGCTTTCATGTTTTGTTTGCACGTGTTGGCTGTGGGGGAGATTTTATATTCGACGATAACAAAATCGAGTTTATCTCATAAGGAGGCCCCCAACTTAGGTGCAGCTCCTCTCGTATTGAGTTGGTCTAAAGTATGATGCAATCCCACGAATGCAATGTCGATCTAGGTATGCTCCACTTCTTGTCGATACGAGCGTCCGACATTCCTCGACATTGGTATCCGTTTCAGAAATTTTTAAGCCGCAGCTGTATCTATCCGCTACATACCTAGCCATTATTGTGTAGATGTGAGGTTTGTCACCGTCAGCATATCCCATATTTCTGGCAGGGCATGATGAGGGGTGATGGACTAGCGGTGAAAGAATGTATATAGGGGGGCAGATGCCCGCATTCTTCATGCTCTTTAGCTACCCCCATAATAGTAGCAAGACAACATCAGAGGAGTTTTCTGGGCACTCGTTTCAGGGGCATCGACTAGCGCCTTGGCAAACCCCCCTGAAACGGGTGCCCGAGTTGCCAGGATATGGGGTAGCGAGAGCTATAGTAATCGCAGGGGACGTCTCAACCTCTGTGCAACAAGCTCAGGATAGCATACGTTGGGTGGCATATGTCCAGCTAGAGCGAGATAGTGAGAAAAGTTGGACGAGGTCTTCCCTCGTTGTGGAAGCTTTGTTCCCGTCACCATCATGGTATGTGTATGGCAGTATAGCGTTGGCTCTTTGGTTCTGATCCTTTTATGATTGGATAAGTCTGAGCCAAACCCTCGCCCTCCAGAGCACTATAAGATGCTCGGCAGGCAATTCTGTATCGCGATCTTTGCCTCCCTCCTCGAGCTCTTCTATATGTCCTGCTACGCAATCGAAATGTTGATGAGATGCGGCCGCTGTTGGAAATCGTACGCAGGCTCGGGCTTCGGCGTCTTCTCCTAGTAGCACAGCATGTACTTTCATCTCGTCATCCCCATTGCCCGGTGAGTAGACTACACATATGGGCCCAGGAGGCGTGCTGATGAAGCAATATCGAATTTCTATATTTGTAGCTCCAGCTGCATATTCCGTTGGGCTGATACCACCTAGTGCTTTCCGGGCCGAACGTATGCTCCACCAGGGTGATTCCTCGACCAGTGCCACGGCGTCAATAGATCTTTTCGACCCTTGGGCGTGGTCTCTACCGAGAGTGTCTTGCAAGGCAAGCGAACGGCAAGCATATATGAAGTCTCCCGGCGTGATTCGCGTCGTGGCTTTGAACGTTCGGTGGAAGTGGAAAATGCTTAGCCCAGCGGACTTCGCCAATGACTCCAGTTTCATGTTTACTTTCTTTTCGACGTTATTTTCACTGAAGGCGTTGGCGATGACCAAGCGAAGGGCTTTACAGATGCCAAGGACGGCAGTGCTTTTCGCACCAATGGCATTGGGAATGCAACGCTTGCATGGTCGAAAACCGACTGCTTCAGCGGCTTCGATTGCACCTGGGAAGGGGAAGAATCTGACATGTTTACGTGAAGGGCGTCTTGCCGCGCAAGATGGACGGCAGAATATCTTGGTTGACAAAACGCCGTAGACAAAGCAACGGTCCGCTGCTCGGGATCTCGATTGCGTTGCATACCAGCGTTGACTGTCGGTATCGAGACTGTTGTTGGATGCCGCTGCAGGACGGGAGGTATTTGGATGAGTAGGCGGAGTTTGGGAAGGGAATTGGTATAGTTTCGACTTCACCTGGTTCGAGGTCCCTAAGCTAACTTCTAGTATATTGAACCCAGAGACGTCTGGATATGAGTCCACCCATGGAAATGTGGTATCGGAAGAGAATGGAGCCAGAAGGCTCGCAAATGGATCTTGCTCTATTGGAGGCATTGGCGATAAACCGATACCTTCATCCAATGCTGTATACCATTGGTCTCCATCGGCATGATACGAAGCAAGATCGAAGACGGGTACGTCTCCTGTCCTAGGAGAATCTGGGATCTGAGGGAAAGAGGTTTGGTCCGAGATGTCATTTTCAGGTGATGCCTTCATATATGGCAATGTGGAATCGTAGAGCACGTCTTCCGACATCATGGATAAAGAGGACTCAGGGAATTGAAGAGACGTGTCAACTCCTGGCATGAGGCGGATAGCATCCTCTTCGGCGTCCAGTTGCCGATAGTGCAAATGCTGCACGAAGCCAGCCATGTTGCAGTTAGTAATTAGTGTTCGATATATGTAAAGTAACCACTTCCTCTCACAAGGTCATCGAATAGAAATATATATGTGGGATTGGAGGGTAAATCTTAACGTCAGCAGTCCTGTCCAAAAAGATCTGCATACTCGAACTGGATTCGGGCTAGGCCTCGAACATTGGCAGCAAGATTGAGCATCGTCAGAACGACGCGGAAACCGCCCAATTTTGAGCACTGGTACTGCGCAAGCCTCTACAGGAAGCGTGCTTTTAATAGAATGAGGCGAACCGTGTGCAACTTCGTATTCGTGCGACTCCGAGCCTCTTACTTGTGTCCCTGGAATCCTACTGATGAGATCCTCTTTAATATGCGACTTGGACCAACACGTAATCACACGTGCAGCTCACGAGATATATCGCTCCCAAGGGGTCGCATGGCAGGAAGGTTCATCGGAAAAGGAAACGCGTATCAGCACGTTGAACGGGGAGATGCAAGAGAAGCAAGCTGTAACTGTATGGTGCTCACTCAAATCAGCGACTCGGCTTCCGCAGTCAGCCCTTTCATGTTATTCTCCTCATTGCATATGAGGCTTGCAAGTATCACCTTGTACTGCGTATCTTCCGTACCCGTATCTTACAGGTGCAGGTATAATACAGTAAGCGGATACGGAGTATTAGCAGACAGCCGTATGGCTTCCGCTATTTCCCTGTTCTTAGGAAAAGCTTAAAAGCTTAATCAGCCATGAACGGCTGCAGTTCGCCAGATTCCTGCCGGTCCTCAGGCTCCCCACCAATCATAGCTCACCAGCGCCACGCTTTCTTCGTATCAGCCCATGAAAGCCGTTAGCGCATTCCTGTAGCCTCCCCCCCCGTTTGAACGACCTGCAGCCTTCTTTTTCTTGCTTCTTCTCTCGACGACGACGACGAGGCGACAACAGCGACTTTTGCAAATCTCCACTTTCGTTCAGCGAGTTTGATCTATCTACAAGGGAGCGGTATTGGTGGTCCTTCGTTGCGCTCGCCTTTGACCCTTTCCTTGTTCTTTCACTCTCGTTAAATTCAAGTCGGCAGGAGAGACTGGTATTTTCGCACCTGCGCCCATTCCATCGCCAATCTACTCAGCCTAATATACCAAACATTATATCGCATCACTATATGTAATTGGAAATACTAATCATTAATCACGATAAAATGGTGCACTTTCGGGCCTCTGCTGCGGCAGTCCTCTTCTCTGCTTCGACCGTTCTCGCTCAGTCCAGCAGTCAAGCGGGTAGTGGGGGAGGCGCTGGTACAAGTTGTGGGGCTGGCAGTAATTGCCCAGAAAGCTTGCCATGCTGTTCGCGTTAGTCAAAGCCATCTCGTTTGCCTACTGAATGACATGCTGATCAAAAATTGCCTCCAGAATACGGCCAATGCGGTGTGGGAGCGTACTGTCTAGGCGGCTGCGATCCCCAATACTCGAACTCACTCAAATCATGCGTGCCGGCGCCACAATGCAGTACTCAAGATTATAAATTGACGACGCTGGATGGTATTACCCCAAACACAGAATACCTGGGGGATGCATCGAAAGCGAATTGGGTATCGAGTGGAACACCTCTGGAAGCGCCAGGGAACGATTCGATCATCTTGACCTTGTCAGAAGATGGCCAAAGTGCATCGGGGACTCTTTTGGCTAGCACGCACTACGTTTGGTACGGGAAAATATCTGCAAGGATGAAGTCAAGCCGAGGTGTCGGTGTCGTTTCAGCCTTCATTCTTTTATCGGACGTCAAAGACGAGATTGATTTTGAGTTCGTCGGTACTGATTTGCAGATTGCGCAGTCCAATTTCTATTTCCAAGGCATCACAAATTGTAAGTCTTCTGGCATTGTCCTGAGCTTTAGTCTAATGGATGCAGATGAGAACGGAAAGAATCTTACAGTATCGAAAGGTGATACGTTCAGTGACTGGCATATATACGAGGTGGATTGGCAGCCGGACCAGCTTACGTGGTCGGTAGACGGTACCGTGATGCGGAAGTTGGAGAAGTCTGCCACCTTCAACAAGACCGACAACCAATACCATTACCCACAAACCCCTGCGCGTGTGGAGCTCTCCCTCTGGCCAGCAGGTCTTCCGAAGAATGGGCAGGGCACCATTGCATGGGCGGGAGGATTGATAGATTGGAACACACAAGATGTCAAGTCGAACGGCTACTATTACGCCATGTACAGCGATGTAAACGTTCAATGCTACCAGACACCCCCTGGAGCCAAGGTTTCGGGCTCAACCTCATATTCATACACTGGCACCAACGGGGTTCAGAGCGACATCTCGTTGACTAATGATCCCACGGTCTTGAAATCACTCCTTGGCACCGGTACCGACATGAGCAAGGACTTCCCGAAGGCTGCCAAGCCATCCGGAACACAAAGCTCCACCAAAGGTGCAGCGACAAGTCAAGTCGCGACCGTCCCAGGTCTGACGGGTGCTGGCCCTGGAACCGATGGATCGCGTGGCGGAAGTAATACTGGGAACTCCGGCTCCAACCAAGGAGGCTCCAATGGCGGAAACCAGGCATCAAGTGCAGCCGGGCCAGCGTCGACAGGCATTGGTGGTTTCACTCAGGGTGACCAGCCTTCATCCAAGAGCAGCAGCGAGGCACCAAAGAATGAGGCTGTTATGAAAGGCTCGGCTTTCGCTGCAATGGTCGCCTTTATTGGCATGCTTATAATTTAAGAGAGTGTATGTGTTGGGTAGGAAACAAGGATTGGGAGGTGTCATTGGGTAATTGGCATTGCGTATGCATTCTGGGCATGGAGTTCGTGCTATTATTTTCTTGCAGTGCAAAGATATTGGATATGATCTTGTTCAGTGGTGAGAACTCATAGCCTTCCTGTATGCATTAATTGTGTCAAAAGTATCACAATCCCAGCCTCGGGGCACTGAGAGGGGATTCTGGTGCTCGTGTTGTGTTGAGGCCTTATCCTGGTGTGTCAATACCACCATTCACACCACAATACAAACAGACACTCGAGCTCGCGGCAGCCTTCCGGTCACTTACTTCTAAGTGACCCGAACACGGTTTAACATTTTCTCCAACATATCTTGGTAAATTGAGGTGATGGATTCCTCTCCACGATCTTCAAGAGCAATGCGTTTCCTTATGCCAAGGAGTCGTCCCAGTGCACACACTATGCTCACCCCAACAAAGCGCAAGATCAATGACCACGGACTCGACGATCTCATGTCGAATATCCACACGTAACTCTCTCAACCCCAAGACGTACCTTATTCCGTAGCTGACGAATCTTAGGCTGTACATGAATCGCCAAAACGCGGATATGGTCCTTGTTTGTGGAGACGTGACTATCCCCGTGCACAGCTTCATTCTCTGTCCGCGATCCAAGTTCTTCGACGCTGCCATCAACGGCCCTTTCAAAGTGAGGGAAGGGATGGCATTTACTATCTGTATAGAAGCTGACACCGTCACAGGAGGGCTCAAGTAAGCGGGTGGAATTGCCGGAAGACAATCCCTTTCTGGTTGATCGTTTGATACGCTGCTGCTATACTACGACATACGATGACGGGACCTACACCTTGAAGCCAACAAGCAATCCCAATCACGCTTTCGTATCCCGAATCCAATTTCATGCGGAAATGTACGCCATGTGCGAGAAGTTCGCGATGCATGGTATCAAGAAATTGGCAGAGCAACAATTCAAGGCTCTCCTCGTCAGACCGGTTCCCCCCGTCATGTATAGCATGTCTAACCAGATCCTGGACGTTATCCCGACCGTGTACCAAAGTACGGTTGAGAGCGACCGCGGGCTTCGTGATCATCTCATCTCTTACGTGGCCATATTTTGGGAGAGCTTCACGAGGCTTGCTCGCTTCAAGTCGGACATGGCAGACAATGCGGAGTTTGCGTACGACCTGTTGATGGCGAAATGCAAGGAGGCCTGTGAGGCACGCAAGGAGGTTTGTCAGGTACGCAAGGAAATGAACCAGGCGGCTGCCCATGCCAAGAACGTCACCGCCTCTTGGGTAGCCCATGCTCGAAGGGAGCAGCTCGATTGAATTTGTTGGTTGTCAGGGTACGTTAGCCGTTGCACCAGCCTGTGATGAAGCATTATACTAATCAGCGTAACTAGGATCTATGATCATGACAGCGGGCGCTAGAGCAAAGATGCCAAATTGGCACAACACGAACAACAAAGGCAGGACAGCGGAAGACACAGGTCTCGATCTCTTGGTTACCTGGATATCGACACTATTCACCAATCAGTACGGCCTGCGAAACACACTTTGCATGCTGCACCAAGATTGTTTTCACTCATCATGATACATTAGCGGTATCCCTACGACTAGCATCAGGTAGACAGCATGCGTATCCAATCTCATAGTCAACCAACAACATCCATCACCTAGAAGACCGATTCATTTTGCTCGACACATACAAAGCTTTCGTACCCAAAAGCATGAGAGCTCCATTACTCAAGAGCATGAAACCCATTCCCATAACAAAATTCCAAAACTCAAACTCAAACTCAATTCATACCCTCCCACCTCCATCCAATCTTCCTCCCCTCCCTGCCTTCATCCCATACCTTCACCCCATCCAATTTAACAACTTCAACCCCCTTCCCTCCCCCCATCATCAAACTACGCCTAAGCAATGATTTAACATGAGTAATCGTTAGCCTGTCTGGCTAGGAATCTTCGACAACCTTGGACCGGGATTTGACTACGCTCATGACTATCGTTTCGACCCAGGTGAATAGTGTTGGTTATGGAGCGGGCGAGGACAAGAGGAGAGATAGGGGAGATAAGGGAGGTGGGGAAAGAAGTGGAATTGCGCTACTTGATGCCAATACTACTTATTGACCAGTCTGGGCATACCATCAACTTCCTCTCCTCTGCCTTCTAACCTCCTCCCTCTGCATTTTAATCCTTCTTATTCCCCTCTCCTCTCCTCCCTTTCAATTTCTTAAGATTCGTCACTAATACTCGCGTCTAGCCATGACTAGCACATGCCATTGATATTATATCCTCACTCAGCGACGAATGAGCACTTTTCTGGAATGGGAAGGGGGATGCGGCGGCGATGAAATATGGTATTTGTGGATGGGGTGAGAGGAAGTAGCCGTAGGTGAGGAGGGATGGGGGAGGGGAAATTCTTTAGGCTGGGTCTGGGGTGAAGAGGGGGGTAAATAGGGGAATAGATGGTCAATGGAATAGAAGAGCGGAAGGCAGATGGATTTGGGTGACTCTCTCAATAGGGAGGGTGATTGGGTTTGGGTTATTGTTGGGAAGAAGGGATGGAGTGATTGATGTGAGATGGATTTGGATACTGAAGAAGGGACTGAGATTATGGAATTAGGGGAGATAGACTGGATATCTGGATGGGATGGGGTTTTTTCTGGAGGTGTTTGAGATACTATTAGAGAGGAGATGATGGATGCTGTTAGGGTAGTGTGTGATTAATGGGTGGATATGATGTACTTTAGTGCATGATGAAGGAAATGGATAGATGATGGGATAGTATAATCGTTTGAGGATCTACGATTATGATTGTTGTTTTAGGTTTGGGGGAAAAAGTATGGGATGGGATGGTAGGGAGACATAAGGGTTGCTGGGTGGGATATGGGGCGGACTGGACACGTTTGTGGCTGGATATTTGAGATACTTGAGATATGCAGAGTTGTAGTTGGATGAGGTAAGACGGAGTTGCAACTGAGATGACATGAGAGACGGACTACGATTAGTATGAGTGATGGATGAGCTAGATCAGGATGAGTTATGTATTTCCAGAAACTAATTGTACTTATCAAGAAAAATGGGAGGGATACAACGGCGACAGCCGTATCAACGACCCGCTCATCATAAGCGCAACCTTCTCCAATTCTCCCACCATCTCCATCGTAGCTATCCCCCCAAACCCCTCCCCTCTTTTCATCCCCTCCATGAGACTAGCAGTATCGGCAACACGCCAGAGAATCATCTCATCTCATCTCATCCCATCCGTAGCCAGATTCATGAAAATCCTCCAGCTATTCCGTTTTGCCAGATATAACATAGACGGCCATCCAATAACTCTGCACTTATTTGACTTTTGTGGCTGATACGTAAAGTATTGATGACTTTCGAAGGCGTTTTAGTTTCGAGTTTCGAGATCTGAGGTTTGAGGACTCTGCGATATGGTGGTGGTTCTCAGCATACGGAGAGGGTGGAGATGGTGTATTGTAGATTTGTAGTAGAGAGGGGTTAAAAACTTCGATGCGTTTATGTGATGAGCTGGATGCCTGTCGAAGGAGTATTTAGATTGATGGGATTGTAGCAGTGATGGTGTAAACTTCGCTCGGTTTTAGTTTCTATGTGTAGCCCACCAGGATTAAGGGATACTGCCGATGTCTGCATCTATCCATTGTCAGTCGCCTTTCCTTTAAAAACATAATGTGGCCTCAAAGCTACCAATCGAACCTTTCCATCCTGTACACCCGATTGAATCTGCTCTGTATCTATAACCTCTCTTACAATACTCCCAAGTATCCATACCCTTTCTAAAAAGAGATCGTGTATCCTTCAATTAGGCTTCCAGCTCTAGCTCAAGCAGTTTTGGAACTCTTACGACTAGAGACTTATTGTTGTAGATATCGATGGCGAAGGTTGGGTTTTGGGCCGGCGGGATAGGGTATCGATATTTGAGGTTGTAGATGGTACTTCGCCCCTTGTCTGATCGTGGATGATGAGGAGGGTGTGGAGAGTGCGTTCTAGTAGAATATATTGGCGTACGAGCGTATGCCAACAGTGGAAGCAGGAAGTGTTTTGAGGATATCTGTTTCCTGTTGGCGTTTCCCATTTATCGATCCATGATCTAGGGGAAGTATGTACAGCTTTGCATACTCCCTGACATGCTCTTTCTCATATATGTTCGCCAGAATGTCCACCGAGGAACTCGTATTGATTTCCGGATCCCGGTGGAGCGCCGTCGTTCGAGTCCTTTCTGTGAGGCTCAATGGTATCATAGCAGACAGAGACGCAACGTCCTATCCACTATAGCCGGGTATTGATCTGATGGTTTGATGCGTTTCGTGGTGGCCTCGTGTGGGATATTGGATTGGTCCTTTGTTTCCTATGTAGTGGCTCCCTACTTAGTCTCGAAGCTACCATGACGGATCGTGGTGGTATGATTAAGAGTAGTCATCGTAGCTAGCAATGTGCAACAGTAATATCGAGTCCGTAGACGATGGTGCCGTAAGGTTCTCTCTCTTTCGAATCTCTCTAATTTGTAGCAAAATTAGTCAATATTGATATAGGAAAAACCCTTTCTAGACGTCTTTGCTGCGAAGTCTTACCTTGCAAACCTCCGTTGTCTGCGATGGTTTAGTCCTTGCTCTACCAAGGAGGGTGATGCGTGTGAAGTTGCTGCAGGGTTGAGGAGTCCTGATTAAGGGTGACTGTGGTCTTCAGGCGCTTTGTTGTAAGAGATGGAGATCTTGAGTCGGAGAATACAGAGGCGAGGAATGTTGTATGACAGAGCGCTGACGGCATCCTGTACTAAACATCGTTCATCTTACAGCATACTTCATGTTACAAGTGCATTGGCACTCCACTACAGTACAGCAAATGTATAGCTTCTCTCATTCTAATTAGTGATACGAGATCTGAATAATTTCTTGATGATTCCTCGGACTTCTTCCATTTGATACCTTGACGAGGGTATTGTGTAGGATGTCTATTTCTGGTAAAATTCACTCGTCCTAGATGACAGGAGGATGTCAACCACTCATGATCAAAGAGAGCTGATGGACACGCAGGTCTAGTGCTGGTACAACTTTGTTGTTTCAACAAGCAAGAGTCTGATCACCCCCATCTCCTTTAATGGAAAATGTGTATCCTTCTGCGTACCCTCATCTGCCGTAGTTGCCTGCATCCAATGTACCTCCCCCTTTGTACTCAGACCTTGCCCCATTACACCTCGCACTCTCGACAACCGCATGCTACATGCTTGAGTCTCCACTTATCCGTCGCCTTGTTTTGATGACAAGCCCCCATATATGCGAAACATCATCCAAAATACTCGTTGCCCAGGTCATGTCTGTTGCGAGGTCGACGTTTGCCAAGTTGAGCGTGGAACGACTGGAAAGCAGCTTCGGATGCCTTAGCTACGAGCATGGATGTAGTCGCGCATCCCACGATGCGTTCCTGGCGTACTGATGGATAGAGAGAAATTAAAGCGATCGTGTGTGTGGAGGACAAGATGGTGACAGGTTTGAGTGATTTTAGATCGAGTCTGATGATTCTTCGACTAGAGCTGTCTCTGACTTGACTATGGCGAGTTCCTCTAGCGCTTGGACACCGTATGCTTCTACTGGAGCTGAATCCCGGTGTTAGTCTTGTATGGCGAGGCATGAGTGTGCTCTTCTCAGCCAGAAATACCTGAGTACTTACTGTCGTTGTAGTCTGATATATGCAAGATCCGTGAGTGGAATAGCCATTGTAGATTCCACTTTGGCGGTTTGAAGCGCTCTGCTATAGCCTCCCTTCACAGGTATCAGCAACAGTAGTGCACACAATTGGGGGACTGTCACCTTGAACCCACTCTCCTAAACAGCAGCGACGAAGTGTCCAGATCACGACTAGAAAAAGATACTGTGGCATTTTTGATCCATGAGGACGGGAAAGATCATCAAGGGGATCGTAGGGAGGGAGGAAGGGTGTGGAGGTAGAGGTGTACTTGGGAGGGCGATGGAGGAAGGGGAAAGCAGTGTGATAGGTGGGAGACGAGGGGGGGCGAGTGAAGTCTGCGATCATTGTGAGCAAGGCTTGATGGGTGGTGTTTAGAGGAGTGATGGGGTTTACTTACCTGACCTCTGCCTTGCTTCTTCCTGATGACAGGATCTCGGATTCGGGCCTCATGCCGGATCTGGTCATGATTGTACATCGGAGAATATCAATGAAGAGCTAAGCATGTAATAAGAGCCATCGAATGTAAAGTAGCCTTCTTTCTAGCTTGTATTGTAGTACTCCTGGAGGGTGACAACCAAATCCCTCTTTCTCGAAGCGGTATTGAGAATTGAAAGGCATGGCATGTGAGGTATCGATTGTTGACTTCATGATGCTGCTGCTTGTGAAGGCATCCATAAGTGCTTCAATCTTTGATGCGGTGTCACTCGATGGAGAAGCTCTTCACCAGACGCGTTAGCTTTTTAAAGGAAAGGATTCACGCCCATTACGTGCATAGCATGATCTTGTCTCCCTTATCTATGCAGATATATATAGACATATATAGATTCACGTCTGTGGGAATGTGTCATCCTCGAGAGGCTCATTCACTGGGGTTCTCTGGAAGGGGTCGTGCCGATTGCAGAGCAGGTTTGGCTGGCCAGGTGATACCAGGAGGAACGTCATTGCTCGCCTTGATTACAGGAGTGCTCAACACAAGCACTGCTTTCCGTGAGGGGCTGGCGTGATGTTAAAAGTGGGGACAAGGGGCAGGCTGAGATATTTAATTGGAATCAATTTTGACCAAAACATTTCCTTCAACATCAACACTATAGGAGCACTGACACCAACGTACTCACATCAAAACACTGCATGCATTGCATTGCTCGTTAATCTTTCACCATACTCGAGTCATTGCTATTGTGCATGCGCAGAGAATTTTCTAAATTGAGGAAAGCACATCAGAATATCGCAACGTCACAACGTACCTGGTAGAATCCCTTTGTCGTTACATTGGCGCGAGCAACGTGTTCATCTTACCGTGTTAACTTTTCCAAGCCTGCACGAGAACAGTAAGATCAGTACAGGTGCAAGACACTGGAGTTCGCATACAGTACCATAGGTAAGGCCCCTTTGGCGAACCCAATTGTAAATAAAACCTCAACAGTACGAAGAACAGAGACTGACGCCCTCAGACAGACTCAGCGAAAGATCAGCTACAAGCCCCAATCTCTCTTCGACGTCACTATCACCCGTGTGCTTCTTCCTACCATTCGCTCGACGTCGACACAACAGCACCATAGGTAAAGCTCCTTTGACAAATCCAAATGGAGATAAAACCTCAACAGTACAAAGAACAGAGACTGACTCCGTCAAACAGACTCAGCGTTCTATCACAAGCCTCAATATCTCTTCAATAGTCACGATCACCTGTGTGCTTCTTCCTACCATTCGCTTAACGTCGACACAAGATCGATCAAGATGTGTGTCACTCACCTAATCCACTACCGACTGTGCAGCCACAACATCCCAGATGTGCAAGCTCAATTGAACGACCGATGTGACGCAGTCAGTGCTGCACTAATATTCTACCACGATCAACCATCGTGGAAGCCTCTGAACGAGCCGCTTCTCCTGCCTAGGACCTGCCCACCAGTGAGGGCGAGGGGAGGCCACGTGGCCCCTCTCGTCCTGCAAGAACAGGCAGCCTGGGATCAGTGGATGATCGACCAATTTGAGAGCAACGGCTTCGGCTGGAAAGACCGTCATGATCTAATGATTCGGGCCTTGGGACCCATCACGGCTCCGCCATCAAAAGTTCATGCTCTTTATCCGACGCATCAAGAGCGCCAATACTACGCTCTGATCGATTATCAAAATCGATCTAACAAAGCGCCGAACATCGTCATCACCACGGTGGACGGTGGGTGTGGCCGCGGGACTAAGCCGGCCTGTCATGGTCAGCTAGCGCCTTCAGCGCCTGCTGCACCGTCATCTCCTTCCCCTCCTTCCTCTCCCCCTGGAGGTGCGCCAGACGCAGATCAGAGCAATCCCACGATTGGCAAGAGTAGCAGCTTGCCTGAATCGGAAAACAGTACTGTGGCGGGTGACGACATGAGGAGAACACGCTCAGCCATCGGGCTTGAGCAGATTTCGGACAGAATGGCGGCCAATGCAGCAGCAGCAGCTTCTCAGTAAGCCTGCCTGCTCGAGGAAGCATAGGCCGTGGGTCGCTGTGGCGGATTGCGGGACCCAGAGGTGGAGCAACTTGAGCTCGCCGTCCTTTTTACAAGAAGAGAGGTGGGAAGGACTTTGGGCAGAGGTATGGATGGTTATTGTAAAGGTCACCAAAGGTGCTTTCGCGCCTGGTAAGACAAAAGCGATGAATTTTTCGCGCGGACTTCCTCTCAAGATGGGTACATAGAACCTACTACCTGTTTGTCGTTGATGCCGTTGGAAGCTGTGGCGATGAGATTCCTAGCCTGTATTTCTAGGCTATAATTACTCGAGGCCACGTCGTTACCCAGACTTGTGGAACTGCCATAGACTCTTTATTGAATCGAAACGCTTCGTCGTAGGCGTAAGCACTAGCCCAGGCAAAGCGCTGGTCTACGCAATATGTAGCTTGGAGTAGAGGTCTGTCTCACGCTTCTGTATATAGTGAATGGTGATATCTCAAATGTGAGGAAGGAGGAAGCCAAATAGTGAAGCCTTGGGCTGATGCTGGGTATTCATCCCTGGCCTCCAGAATTTGGGAACGACTTGCAGCTACAAGCAGCAGATCCACCCATTCAGGACCCTGAAAGATAATGAGATGACTGTAGGGCTTCAGACCTCGATCAGGATTACTTTCTGGCGGAATCAAGTATATTGATAGAATCTCCGGCAGTCGGAACATCTTTCTGTTACATTTCAATCTGGGGATTAGAGCCAGCTCTGTCCAAGCGCACGCTTGTTCTGGACCAAAGAGCTTTTGTGAGCCTATGGGGTCGTCGTGACGTTTTCTTAGGTAGCAAAGTCTTGAATCTCCGGTTCCCATGGGCTCGCTTGTTTTGTCCCGGAGGTTTAGAAGCCTAGTACCATGCTGAAAATAGCATAAAGCATCGAGCAGTAGATAGGGATGTTATGGCATCTGAATAGTTGTGGAGTCCTCATCAGGAGTAGCATTGTCCGCTTTGCCGTTGTTATAACGGCAATATACCGCCGTGTATTGATCAGCTCCAAAGATGCAAAGGCTATTGTCCAAGCTCGATGCTTTGAAACTGGCAATAAGGCCGGCATAGCAGAATCTAGTCTGCCTCTAGCTCTGTCACAGATCATAAGCATACACCAGGCGCGGAGGTCCTGATCTTAGGAAGTAGGGTGGTCTTCGCCACGGTTAGGACGGCCGGACGCCTAGAAATCAACAGGTGTTTGGATGGGTATCAGCTCCTACTTGTACAAAAGGTGTCTTTCAGCACTTCGCCCACGCCAGCAATGTCATTCATATCGACGCCTTCGCTAACCCAACAAGCCCAGACTCATCTAATGCTCACCGCAATCACATCCCAGACTTCGCTTGAAGTCGCCTTGATAATGATCCAAGTCTACCATTGTGTCAACATCTTCAAGAGCTTTTCCCATAGACAGAAAAGATTCCGCCTCCTTCAGCTCTTTCGTCACAGAATCTAGATCTACTTCTAAATAGTGCCGTATGAACTCTCCAATCTCAGTATTCTCGTGGTTTCCGATCAAGGATCTCGCGTGCTTAGGATTCGAGGCGTATATGTTCACATCTACAGCTGAATGGCCATGGGTGCTCCACCCCACCTGCGCCCGCCGGCTTATGATGTCTGCGAGGATGTAGGATGCTGGCCAAGGGTCTGAGTTATCGACCAGCCGATTCAGTTCATCGTCTGTAGCATCGTAGACACCGAGGCCTTGCTCGAGTAGGATGTGTCGGATGTAAGCTAATATGGCATCGCGAGCTGCTGCAACATGGGTGGAGACGTGGTGGTGCAGTTGGTAGGCGAGGTTCTCGGCAGAGTGGGTTGCGTTGATGAGCATATCAGGGTACCAGCGGTATATCGGGTAGGCTTCATGAAGTTCTGCTTTCATTAGTTAAGGTGTAGAAGCGTAAGTAAAGCTGCTTACGGCGAGCTGTAGCCAATCCACCTGTCTCATGATCACTGGTACCGACGAGAACACCCTCGACCTCATCCTTGTCCAAGAAGTCGAGAACGCTCGCAAACGCTTTATCATACGCAAGAACCTCGTGCACCTGGGCTACAGGGTCGTTACCGTGACCGGCATGATCAATCCTGCTCCCCTCGATCATGAGAAAGAACCCCTGATTGCTGTCTCTTGTAGCTGCGCTCAGTGCAGTCAATGCTGTACGCGCCATCTCGTCAAGCGATGGGTATATGTCATTCTTGCTCCTCCGATCTACCTCGTATGGAATATCTGTGTAAGCGAAGAGTCCCAACAGAGGTAGCTTGACAGCTCTGCCAACCTCAAGGCTATCGAACTCTTCTCGGTTACCCACGTAATTGAAACCTCTACTCTTCGCCATCTCGAGCACATCTTTATCGTCTTTTCGGCAAGAACCCCTGGTGCTGTTAGGTAGAAAGTGACATTCTCCACCTCCCAGCATTAGATCCACTACTCTGCCGAGCGGGTAGTCGCCGATCATCTGTTCAGCAATTCTATCCTCCTCATCTCGTCTATTCACATGGGCTGCAAAGCACGCCGGCGTGGCATCTGTGATCCTTGTTGTTACCACCAACCCTGTCATGTATCCGGCCTTCTTCGCCGCCTCCAGCACCGTTCCACAGGGCGAATGATCCGGTAACATTGATATCGCACCATTATAACTCTTCTTCCCACATGAGAATGCCGTAGCTCCAGCCGCCGAATCTGTAATCAGACTGGACGTACTCCTCGTCCTTGACGACCCGATCAGATGCTGATCCAGTACCAGTACCTGATCGATAGGCAAACTGCTCTCAGCCTGCCTGAAGCTCCTCGTCAACGACAAACTTGTCGGCCCCATACCATCAGACACCATGAATATCAGGTTTCTTTTTCCCATCGGCTTTCCGTCTTTGTCCCATTCGCCGGAGTCTCTAGGCTGTGAAGTAGTTTTGTGTTGGTACAGGACGGCCAGGGTGATCACGAGAAGGGTGGCGATGAGCGCCCAGCTGAAAAGCCCGACTTCTCGCCAGAAGCTCCAGCCGTATCTGGAATGTTGAGACTTTAGTTGGCCGGCGAGAAGGGCTTCTTCTTCTTCGACGAGTCGCTCGCTGGACTGGTCGGAAGACGGGCGGTCTTCTGAGAGCAAAGGCTCCTGATCTTTGACCATGATGAGTGACAGCTTTTTACGCTACTTGAAGAAGCTGGAATGCTGCATCAAGTCGAGATTAGGCACAATGGCATCGGGCCCAGATGATCCTCTCTGTCCCTCGGTCGTAAATTAGTCCTTGGGACCCCAAGAATGCCAAGGTTTTTAAGGCGTAAATTGCCCTTCACTCTTTCCTCCCAGCAAGATCACTCTACATCTACGGCATGTGTCTCGGTGATGTTTATTGGTCGGGTTCGTCATGACGCGTTAGCAAGTCTTTGATTCATATCATGTTCTATGATAGCACTCCATTCCAACAGTGATCCGGCTTCCGTTCCTCAGGTACTTTGGTAAGCATTGCCCGTAGCAGCTAATTAGATAGGTCAACTGAAAGCTCAGCCATATGAAAGACCCATACTGACCTCGATCCAGTCGTCGTTCCGCTTAGCAAGTGCAAATGCATGCTCAGCCATGTTTCTTTTCTTTGATTGCTGATGGCGAATGCTCTTTGACACATTCAGACTTGCGTCATTGTGATGGACAACGATTGACTATAACTCACCTCTTCCACAGTGCCCTTCACGATATACCGAATGGTCGTGACCTTCTTCGTCTGCCCGATCCTATACACACGATCAAGGGCTTGATCTTCAAGCATAGGATTCCATTGTGGTTCCATGAGAAAGACGTTGTTTGCAGCAGTCAAATTAAGCCTGATGAAGTTAGAAATTATGGGCTGATAGAAAAATCTGGGATTGTATACCCCGTCGAGCCACAGCGAAGAGATATCAATATCACTCGAATCTGAGGATCTCTAATAAGCGATGTAAGAGATTGCTGGCGTTCGCTGCGAGTCATCGTCCCATCAACGCGTGTATAGGGTATCTCGACTTCTCTGAGAGCCGTGCTGATGAGGTCTAGAGTTGTAGTCCATGAGGAAAAGACGATGCTGTTAGATACGTAAGAACATATTGCAGTAATAGCTCAGCTCTAACGAGAATACTTACCTCTTCTCCAGCACAGGCACGTTCAGTAGATCATTCTGCAGTGCTCTAATCTTGGTCGATAATCGCAACATCGATGGTTGTGTGAGGATTGGAGCTGGGTCGGACACATCGACTGCAAGAAGCTTGCAATGTGCTCGACCCAGGCAGGCTACATGATCGGCATCCATAGTTGTTTCTGACATAACGAAACAAGAAGCGCATATCAGTCTACCGCAAGTGGCGAGTTGTGGTCCGCCAATGGTATCCGAGTTGCCTTCCTCAAGATCCCCGTTGCATTTGGTGCAGACGGCCGCCCCAGCACACATCATGCCGTCAAAAAGTTCTTGCTCGTTGGCAATATCAATTTCGAAATCATTCGATCGATGTTGAGAGCTTTGATAAGAAGTCCCAAGATTACATATTTGCCTGAGCGAGTTGATCTTCGTTAATATATTAGAGTTTGTCCTCGGGTGACTTTCCCCTGCTTCTTGAGAAATGTTAGCCATTACAAACTCGTTCATGTTCTTGTATGCTGCGGCTTCGTCGACCTCAAATTGTACTTTACGTATTTTGTCTGTGCGAGGAGGTAAATCTATTGCGTCCTTAGGCCGACGTAGGCAGATTGTGGTCAGCATACTCCGTATGTGCGAATTGGATGGGGTTGGTCTCAGCATGGCCCTGAGTGATCTTGTATCACTGTGTGGATAAACTTCGAGGTATATGAGTAAGCTGGCAAGATCTTCCCACCGGTTCTGGATTGGAGTCCCCGTCATGGCCCAACGCAAGTGTCCTTTCAGAGCGTAGATCGCTTTAGCCCGGATGGTATTGCAATTACGGATCTCGTGGGCTAAGAAACACACGTTGGCTGGCGCGTTCACAATCTGGGGCTTTGACTCACCTTCGTCCAAGACGATGCGATGCCAGCTGCGCGAGTAAAGAGGTTTTCGCCCATTGTTGAGACTACGCCATTCTAAGGCCACTACATCATAAGTCGTCAACACGATGTCATGCGCAAGCATCACAGTCGTGTCATCTGAGCGCTTCGGCCCGTGGTATTTCCAGAGCCTTAGGGTATCTGAGTGGGTGTGAATCTCTAGCTCATCCTCCCATGTGCGAAGGAGAGAAGGCGGAACAACGAGCAGCGTCGGTCTTATTCGCTTGGCTCGATGTGACCAGTCTGTCGCCAGCAGAGATATCATGCTCAATGACTTTCCTAATCCCATAGCGTCCGCAAGGATACCTCCCTTGACTTCACCCGGGTGGGAATGACAAATTTCTCCAGTTTTTGTATTCACGTACCTTGAACAGAATTAGCTCCCCATCTCGGCCTATGGATATCTTCCACCAATAAAACGCGTGCATACCGTGTCATATTGTTGTTCTCGTTGGAAATTGGCCTCCAGAATTCCTTTGAACCTTCTTCGCGCCTCAACATGAACGTCAAAGCTTGCTTTTGATGACTAGAACCTATCAGCGGTAGCCGTCTACTTTGCAGGATAAGATTGAAGACGAGTCCGGCTTGTCGGCTTACCTATGTAGTGGCGTTCGAATTGCCGCTGGTGGTTCTGTCTCCGGATATGTGTTACCAGTTTGAAGGCTAGCCGATAGATCAGCTCCTTGTGTCAGTGTCTCAAACTCGGAGAACGTGAGCTTTTCTCTGAGATCAAATGTCATAGCTGGATTTTCATCTCTTCCGGACAAGCTCTGGGGGTTGCGATAGGGTACATTGCGATCGCAGTGTGAAGGAGCTTGCAGATATTCCGAGCATTGCAAGAAGAACTCGCCTATATCTTCAAACTTATCCATTGGCCCGTACCAGATCACTGACAACGTAAGAGGTCTAATCTGCAACCTTGACGTCTGTTTACGTCCTTGTCTGACTCTGTCGCGACTTGTGCCGTGTTCCTCGAGGGTTAAAGGAATGACAAAAGCTTGAGACTCAATGCTGTCTTCGCCCTGGAAGACTTTAAATATCCTTGAATATCGAGAATCGACTGCCCCGATCATATGCCCCGAGTCCGAGAGGAGTTGCGTTGTCTCTAGTTCTGTAATTAAGGAGACTGCAATATATCCGTCGACATGCTCAAAGAATCCAGGCTGCCGTTGAAGGATAGGAATATTTTCGAGCTAGGACTGAGCTGTCAGTCGTTACTACTCAGCGACAGATATCAATCAGAAGGATCGTCCTACCATGCCAAAGCAGACCTGTTGTTTAGTGAGTCCGCTCGGAACTTCACGAGGCTCGCTCGGGATATATTGACCATGGGACGGACCAAGCGATGCTTCGTGGGCAATGAAACCGGTGGTGTTTGACTGGCTTCTACTGCAATCCATGAATGATATTCTCTGAGTAATGGAAGTGTCACTGGTCAACGGTTGAGAATTCTCGTGCGATATGGAGTATGTCATATGCTGCTCGGTGCACACATACTGCTGGCTTCGAGCCGACCAATCAAGTGCGTGATGCAATGGACTTCCCTCGTTGACAACGCAATTGACGGCTTCATCTGGTGCTGGTGAAAAGGGGATGAGCCGGCGTATATCCGCTCCATGGTTTGGTACGCACCTCCATTACATCGTGGGCGCAGGTTCTGACAACGCTCATCATGATTCTCATCTCTCCTTTCATCCTGATCGTCTCGGACTAAACTTGACAGTCGCTGGTCCGAAATGTGGACATCCTGGCTGCAGGGCTCTGCTGTCGTTTTGACAGCTTTATAATGCTCGGATTGACTGGAGAAGACCTCTGAGCTTAGGGTATGATCTAGGCAGATCCGTTTCCACGGTCTCTCATCCCGTTGCCGATCGGTCATCGCTGCGCACGCTCCAAAACCTGGCTATCTATCAGCTACCTTAATCTCTGATGGCGCCCATCTACTCATTCATTCTGATACAACTGAAGGTGGCATCTACTGTTCTAATTGAGGCTCAACGGAACAGGCAGGGTGCGTGTGGGCGGTCAGCCATGGTCTTAGCCTCATTCTTCTGATTGGTCGCTCGGGTCTCTTATGCAGGCAGTGCACAACCCCCACACATACGATGTAGCCTTGTATACCTGCGGTTTCCACAGGCAATTGTACCAACGCAAGTAGCCTCACAATAGTATCCTAGATATGAAGATCATTTTGCCGTTGCATCTGTCTTCACGAATCCACTCATGAACACAGTATCGTTCATCACTTTTATCACCAGTCTTCAGCGCGGGTGGTGCTCACTGACAAGCGGCCCTTTGCAAATCTTAAAGCAACTTAGAGCGCCAGCCTGAGACCATTCAGACGTCACACAAGGCTGCTTTTGCCAGGCTGCTGTGAGTCTTGTATTTGCAATGGTATCAACCATATCCACGGCAACCAATGTTGCCCCGCCTACATCTTTCGGTATCGCATTCGAACGGCTCAGAGATTCGGTGAGCAAGGATGATGCCCGCTCATTTACGCTGACAACAATGGAGGATGTATGGATCGCTACCAGGGACGTTGAACGCCAACTTCAGCTACGAAGATCGCTTCGTGGATTTCACCGTATACAACCCTTTCTGGCAGGAATTGAAAAGTATTCAGGGGTCATTGAGGTTTTGTGTCAAGGAACGCCATATCTACCGTACATTTGGGTAAGTATTGGCGAAAGACTGCCAGAGCTAGCTAATTTCCCATGCAGGCGCCGATAAAGCTCCTACTTCAGGTTGGTGTAGCCTCTACTAGAGCTTTAGTGACCGGAGAGATAGCCATCGAGTGTCCTTGCAATGATAGAGTCACGTCACTGACTTCTTGTAACACACCCCTAGATCTCTCAGGGCCATATTTCCGCTCTCGAAAAGTTAATCGACGCTTATGCGATGATAGGAGAGGCGATGCCACGCTTCGACAAATTATCTGTCGCTTTTAGAGATAATGACGACTTTCAGCAGAGTCTTGGCTTCTTCTATTCTGATATACTTGAATTCCACGGCAGAGCCTACAAATTCTTCCGGCAACGCGGTGAGCTAGGTATATCTTTTGCCCAACCTTCCGCTGATGAAGCATCCCATTCGCCTTACAGCTTGGAAAATGGTATTCGATTCTCTGTGGAATTCTTTCAGCCTGCGTTTCCAAGGAATTCTTGAGGGTATCAGGAAACATAGAGATCTGATCGATGCTGAGGCCAACGCAATCAGCATCACCGAAGCCAAGTCCTGGAGAAGTGAACATATTGGCCAAATCAACCACTGGCGAGTGAAACATGCGGATGAAGTTGACAAAGCTGAGCGTGAGAGGCTTGCTACCCAAACGAGGGAAGCAGTCGCATGGTTAAATGCAGGGGAAGAGCAGGAAAACACACTCATGAAATTATTAAAAGCATGCAATGGTACGAGTGATCATTGGGCGCTCAAGGAAGCAACGATTCTCTCATGGATTGAGCAAGGCCGCGAACCCTCCTTTGTGTGGCCTAACGGAAAGCCTGGGGCTGGTGAGTGTTACGCATGTCCTTTTGCCAGAATATATTTAAAAGTTCAGGCTGGCTACGAGAGAGATTGGTATGTGGAAGAGTATGACTGCCAAGAGTCCTGAGAGTCACAGACCCCAGGTACTTGGTCTTTCTACGTTCTTTACACCACAAGAGTGGCGCTAGTATCATTCTACTATCGTTGTTCCCAGACAATCTGGTTAAAAGGAGATGTATTAGTCCCATGGGTGTTATCGGGATACTGTAACACAGTGCCACCTGTATTGAGCGCATATTGTCACTTGGGTTGCCTGCTGTCAGTCTTATTACAAATCGGGGCTGACCTCTTCATAGGAAAAAGTATAATATGTTCGAAGATCATCGGGCACATCCAAGACACTACGGACACGCTTGTCATTTATTACTTTTGCTCACACCGGCAGCTTTCCCTGGGATTATCGAGTGAGATCCTACGGAATCTTGCTACTCAACTACTCGCAGCTAAGAAGGAACTTGCGCCTTACATACTGGAAACATTTGCCAATAATGGCTTGCGGCCAACAAAGAAAAGTCTCGGGATCATACTTGAAAAGCTGATTGCATCAGCCGATAAAGCAGTGCGAATAGTCGTGGATGGCTTAGATGAGTGTTCCCGAGACGACTATGAGGAGGTTATAGAGGATCTCTTAGTGATCAAGGGGCCGTCCGCAGGAGCTTGCAAGATTCTGATCGCGAGCCAGAAAATCGCGTCCATGTCCAAACTTCTACAATTGAAGCCAACGGTGCGGCTAGACGACTATCCGGAGAATGTCAACCACACTATTTCATTATATGTCAACTCACAACTCCGCAACCTCCATCACGAATTCTCCTCCGAACTCATCGAAGACTTGGGGTATCAAATCATGACCAAGGCCCACGGTAATTATATCCCGGAGTCTTTACGATCTCCCATCGATCTGATATATGCTAGGGATGTTTCTCTGGGTCAAATTGGTAATGTCCGCTCTTAGATCCCTCTACTCTGAGATGGACATACGTGATGCAATTGAGACTCTGCCACAGGAGATCAAGGCTCTGTAATATTCTTGCCAAACCATTGATGCGATATCAGCGTACGCTGACGAGCACTAAGGTATCAAAAACTCATTACAGCAATCTGTGGCGATGGAGGGACTGCCAATCAACGCAGGGCCTTACGCATATTTCAATGGATGATAGTCGCAAAACGTCCCTTAAGGCGGATCGAGTTGGAGAGTGGCATCGTCTTGGACTGCCAAGTCCCGAAGATAACGAAGTTAACTAGAATTCGGGGCGACGTGCTGACTTTATGCAACCCAATCATCGACGTTGAAGAGGTGAGGCACTTTCCGAGTGAAATTTTGAATCTGCCCATCTTTACAGTCATTCAAGCTAACGACGTACGTCGACTTGCCTGATGTCTTGGAAGTATATGGATATTCTGAGCAAATTTTCGCTTTCGCGCTTTTCATAGCTGGTTGATGTTTAGGAACAGTCCTATCTTTCAAGCACCTCTCTACTTTGCAGCGCGGTCTCGTAACTTCGTTCGGGGCCTAATAAAGCAAAGCTGACTTTGATGTATGCCTAGGGACCTGGTGGGTACGTGACTTTCTGTCATTCTACGGCCCTGCAGTAGGTTTAAACATTTCCAGTCTTCGCTTAGATTTTCTGACCGCTGCATTTAGTTACTTACAGCACTCTCATCACTTCCCCCTTTTGCAGTCACCAAGAGCCCATATGACCGTATCATTGGCTTGCGTTCTCTATATGGTGTCAAGCTTTGACTTGATTGATGAGGACATCGCCAACCAAGACTTGCTCTCGGCGATTGCGCTCTGCCTCCATGATTTGCAGCCGTATGCGAACGATCATTGGTTTGACCATCTCATAGACATGTTCGATCCAAATGCCGAGTCTTGCATACTGGCGAATGAGATACCCTCTCTGCACCAGGCTTTGGAGTCTCTTGTTATGAGGTATAATGACATGTCTATAAAGAAATTTGGGGATAGTAACGATGAAGACGAGACCCCCATCGCACAAGGGGGACCTTGGGACCCCTTAGAGCTTTCGGCTCCTGCTTATAATTTATTGGATAAGACACTGCTACATTGGAGGAAGAGGTTTCCGAATATTGACTCTGTCACCAGTCCCTCTTGTATGTGGCTTCAAATGCCACCACTGGAGTTCCTCTGATGCTAACTTCACACGTAGCCAGTGCTGACAGGAATTGTTTCGATCAAAACCTATTCACAGATATTCGAGCTCGGTACCAAAGCATCGTCGAGGATCTGTTGGCAATAGAAAATCCCAATGACGCAAATTTGAGGACTTTCCAAGCGCGCCATGAATCGGGTGCGTTCTTTTGCCGTTATCCAAATTGCCCTCGTTCTACCATAGGTTTTGATTCGGTCGAGCTCCGAAAGCATCACGAGGATGGCCACGCTCCCCGTTTCCGATGTATAGATGCTGCATGTGGATTTAATGGCTGGACCTTCAAAAATCGGGAGGCGCTAGATAAGCATACTTCCTGTTATCACGAGGAGGAAAAGATAATTTCCATTCCAGAATCTTTGGGAGCCTGGCCCCGTCACTCGCGGAGGGATCGCCCTCTTTTCCGGCTCAATGACCCATCATCTGGGAGACACCGTACAAGTGACAGGGTAGAAGGCTTAAGCGATGAGACAGAAAGCCCTGGCTCACAGCGAGGCAAGCTTCAAGGCTCCTCATATAGCGGGCGAACTCTACCACAACGGATGAGTGATGTATCAGACCAAGAAATCAACGCCCAGGGATTTTCCTTTACGAATTCCAGCGCAGACGCTCTTCTACGCCTGAGTTTTGCTCCATTCAGCGAGTTTACGTCATCCGATAATTGGGAGAATGGTTTGCAGGATGACTATATGCAGCAGTCACGTTCCCAAGACAGCTGCGTACAAAGCGGGTCGGATCAGGTGCTGGACAACTTTCCATCATCTAGTCAAGGGCTCTATAACGGTGACCCTGACCAATTTGTGGAGGATTACTCCCAGTGGCAAGGCAGGTCCCCTTCAGAAACCTATCAGCAGTCCAATCACGAACCACAAAGTGGCGGGATCCAGGCTGGCAGGGGCATAGATCTTTTGACTCCAGATTCCAGAGATTTTCACATCGGAGTTGATCGCCTGCCACCAATTCGGGATGCATTGGCAGACTATCACCGTCGGCTTACGCTAACCGAGATACAAAACAAGAAACGCCTGCTCATGGCGCAACCTGACCAAGAAGCTACAGATGGCATGCTCGATAGCCACGGGACGCCTAGATCCCAGCCTGTTGGACCCGAGAAACACCCAGAAGCTGCCTCACCACCTGTAGCGCCGAGAATGAAGCGACGAGAATTGCATGACGGGCGACCTACTTCTCCAAATTAGCGCGAGCCATTAAGACCAACCCTCCGTTGAAGACTCGTTGCAGATTATCGCTATCTGCAGTTATTCCGAATTGTAGATGAGTATAGCAATAACAAAGACTCTGATACACGAAAATCTCATCACCGATAATGTCATGCTCGCACTTCTATATAAAGACCTAGTAATCTCCATATCTACTGGAATCCACAGGCCTCCCTAAAGGTGGCCACTATGAGTCCTCTAAAATGCTCCTTGAAACTTAAGCTACCCGCCAGTTCATCTTCATACAGGATATTACTTACACTGTTCTGATTCAGCGCTGGAGCGAATGAGGAGTGGGATTTTCCCGTAAGATTTCTCAAACTTTGGTTGTTGAGTGCAGATGTATTGAAATGGTGGTTTCATACGTGGAACTTTTCTGCAGCTACGGTCTTCAATCTTTTTCGGTACGTGTCTGATTTATATAGTTTTAGAGAAGGGTAATCGAATCATTCCATCATAGTCAGCGAGGTCTGAGAATCAGACCTTGTTCGAGGAATCCGAGCTATCTGTGGCATTATTCTCTCATGCAAGGGGACTCTATCAGGGAGTCAACATGGTGGACCTCGAACTTCGCTGAGCTTCAGTGACTCTATAGTTGTCTGAAAGATCACCACATAGCCTGGATCACGCTTTGGTGGTTGAAGAATTCACAATGATAGCTTAAACTTGAATTTAAACGCAAAAAATATAGAGGCCACAACCCCTTTTCTACGTAATCTGATATTATACTTCTATGAAGGCACACGCGTTGTAAGCGCTGGATCGAGTATAACGCGATGAGAATGAAAAACGGGTCTGTCACGTTTGCCGGTAAACATAGTCTAAACAACGCGCGACGGGGTTGAGATGCCTTCTCAAAGCGACACGAGACACCTATGTGACGAACAATGTTCAGTCTCGATGTAAGCCCTGACTCTCGTACATAGTGTTCACTGAGCTACAGATCCTGCACAACGCTTCCACGGCTCTCTGAACAACCTGCTAGCTAGACTGTAGATATGAGGAAATCCCTTCCGTGCGTTGCTCTCTATTTTCTGTGGAATGGGTACTGTATCTTTGAGAGTTTCCGTCACCTCCAATCACTGTATACTTCACCAGATGCGGATGTGGCTCCATCCATGTTCTTACCAATCTCACCAGCCAGTATTGACATTTTTTTCGCTAGCGTACTTTCCGTACCTCGCCTTACTCCCCTCCCCTCTCTGAGATCAGAGCACGACCAGCGCATCACAGATACCATCAGCTACGACTGCAACCTGCCGCGAAGGAAGCCTCGCGTGGACCTAATTGTGGCTGGCCTCTGAGTATTAAATGGTGGCTTGCAGTAGACTTGAGCCTCCATATTGTCGAGTATGGATTGGATGGAGTTGGTTTATTCGAACTTCAAGATCGGCAATCCCTCAACCGGATTGTACTGCGCTGTACAACGTAGAGCTCCATTTTTGCGATCTCGTGATATTTCAACGACGAGATCGAACAGGCGCTCTTCTCGAAAATTTCGGTCTTGAAAATGGGAGCACTGCGTTCATTGGATACCGTTTCATTGTGTTGCTTAGCTCTCGCTGTTGGCTGGGAAAATCTGTATGGTGGGGCGGGATGACGCAAGGGCCACGTGGAGTAGGACGTGAGCGAGCGTACGTCTCTTTGTCCATCACAGACTCTTACTGCTCTCAAGATGACATATCGTACGCATGAAGTCGACTGGGACGTTGTCGATGATGGTGATACCAGATGCAACGAATGTATCGTGGCGCAGCCGTCACTCAGATCGACTCCCGGTCGCGAAAGTCGCCAGTACAGTGGTTGAAACAGGAAAAGACACGATAGCCACACTCTCCACGAACATGAGAACGAGAATGAAAGAAAAGGTAGCCAGCGTTCTGTTATCTCCTATCGAGTCCTCAATCCACGTTACTCCAGCTTCCACCTCACCCAAGCCCGAGTTTGTCGCATCACGTCCAAGGTCTCGAAATCCCCACAATGCCACCAAACAGGGATGATGTTCCATTGACAGACTTGGAAGCAGCACATCTAGCAGATCACTCCTTCGTGGCCCTTCCGAGGTTCCCTACCAGACCTCCGTCCTATGTGGAGCACGATATGGAAGAGCCTCCACCGACTTACATGGACGCTGTCAGAAGGAGAATGAAAGCGGTACAACGATATCCTTCGAGCAAGGTACAATCTCCGCGCCGCAGACTCTGCGTTCTGACTGGCATTGTTCTTTGCTTGATCGTGGTTGTTGCTGTACCCATCGCTGTCGGAGGTTCTGATGGAATCAAAATCTAGAGGTTGCAAAGATTTCCCAATAAGCCAATGGTGGCCTCGCAGGCCAACGGTCTCCTTCCTTCAAAATCCTTCAACGCACAGCTTCAATCCTGTCGCCTAGCAAGGATCCAAAATAAAGGCGCAAAGGATTCAACGGAGCATACCACGCCTTCACATTGGTACAGAATAACGGGTCTCGCTTCAACACAAGATGATGGCGCCCACGACACTGCAACATGCGGAGAGAATAGCCACATACCAACACACCTCCTGCAGAGAGGCACGAAAGATATTTCATGAATCTCATCAATCAGTGGTGCGGCTGAGATAGTCCAATTCATCCAGGGTCCGATTACCCCTGAAGGCTTTCGGGGCTAACCCAATGGAGATCTCAGCCCGGGTTTCAGCTAAACAAGCTGGAAATACGAGCCCCTGAGTGTGCAATGATCCCGTCGGCTGGGGATGAACTTCAAATAGCCATCGTCGTCGCACCTCATTCCTTTACCCGCACTGCCTCGCTGTCCAGTCTCACGCTCTTTACCCTCGTTCATTTCAGACTCTCATTAGCAATCTACATTTCTCTTTGACGACTTTGCTCGTATTTCTCATTCCTCGGCATATCAATCACAGATCGAAACATCCAGGAGATTCGATCTTTCCAATATCACAATGCGTGCTTCCACCGCGATCGTGGCCTTTTCGGCTTATGCTGGCCTCACCTCTGCTATTGATCTCTCGTCCTGCCCGACGGGTATAGGCTACGATACCACTCCCAACATTCTTGCTATCGATACCCCTGCCCTTGGTAAAAACGTCCCAGTTGGCAATGCTTTCAGCATCACCTGGCATGTGTGTACTTCCTCATTAGAATCACTTCATTCTACGGATACTAACACAACTACTAGCTCCTATCTGACATAACGGATGTCGCTCTTGTTCTCTGCAAAGGTCCCGCAATCAACTGTGTGCCAACCACCTGCATAACTCCAAGCACGAAGAACACGGGATCATACTCCTACACACCAGACACCACACTCGAAGCCTCGCAAGACAAGGGCTACGGTATCAAGATCATTGCGATCGGGGGAACTCACGATGGCAACTTCCAATACTCCTCCCAATTCGGCATCTCCAATTCCAACCCCTCATCATCATCATCATCCTCCGCACCAGTCAGCCCCATCAGCTCCGACAGCCCAATCAGCACCACCACCCCCGACACCTCCACCCCACTTGTCTCCCAAATCTCAGACGGCCAGGTCCAAGCCCCCACCGGCCCCGCAACCCCCACCCAACCCTTCCCCACCCTCTCCCTCAGCACAGGCCCCTACTACGTCCCCGCCCCCACCGGCCAAGTCTCCAACATCACGCACTCCTCCGGCTTCAAATTCAGCTACGCGCCCAACACCGCACCGCCCGGTGCGCTGGTCAATTCTACACAGTTCCTGTCGGTAACGCCAGGTGTCAGTGGTGCAGTACCTACGGGCGTGTTACCGGTTACGTCTGTGGCGATTGCGACTGCGACGCCGAATGGACCGTTTAATCCTTCTGTGGCGCCGACAGGGACGGGGGTTCTGACGAGCCCGTCGAATGCGGCGGGTCGGGTTGTTGTTGGGGGGTTGGTGGCTGGGTTGGGCGCTGTTGCTGCGTTGGTGCTGTGAATGGGCTTGAGCTGTGGGTGAGGAGTGGGAGTGATGTTGTGACTTGTAATTGTTGGTTCTGATGAGGAGGATGTATTTGGGGGAGAGAAAGAAGGGTAATGTCGGAGGATGGTCATAATGTATATATTCCATATTCCATTCTTGTCGTGATTATACAGGTGTTGTAAACCAAAACAACATTTGGAACCTATTTAGACCTCCGTCTTCCATATGTTACATTTGTTCCCCGATCCTCGACAACCGGCACCATCACCCACATCTACCCCCGAAACCCCAATCCACAACCCCCATAACCCACCACACCCACGACCAAACAGCATATCACCCCCGGACCCCCCACCCCACCGGCACCAACGCCGCCGCCACACTCCCAACCCCCCTCTCCGTCGCCAACAGGTTGAACTGCGCAGCCGCATTCCTCGTCCCCGCAACCTCAACTCTCACCCCCATCTCCCCCAACAGCCTCCTCGTCTCCTCCGCCAACGGCACCATTCTGCCTCCAACACCCAAGATCAGCAGGTCCGGTTTCGGCCATACGAGGTTTAGGATGCCCCATGCTGAGGCGCCGGTGTGGAATTGGCCGTGGGGGTTGAGGAGGGAGGGTGTGGGGGGGCGGGTTGAGGAGGGGGGGGTTGTAGAGAGGGGAGATTTGGAGGTTGTGGAGAGGGGGTTTTTGGATGGGGAGGGTGGGGGGAGGGAGAGCCAGGGTCGCCAGGCGAAAGCTTCGCCGGAGATGAGGAGGAGGCCGGCGTTGTTGGTTATTTTTACGCCGTTGGAGAGGTGGAAGCCGGTGGGGAGGCAGGCGTCTATTGAGGCGGCGGGGGCGGGCTAAAGGGGGAAGGTTAGTGGAGTGGGGGGGGGAGGCTTCGCG